>Ga0256404_1000413_pt1 | contig 111762 bp, 81 predicted proteins | sample RumenRJG_01DNA_FD_185990 | JGI IMG/M metagenome (GOLD analysis project Ga0256404, IMG submission 185990) | Bovine rumen microbial communities from Lethbridge, Alberta, Canada - RJG_01 | ecosystem: Host-associated > Mammals > Digestive system > Stomach > Rumen | place: Canada: Alberta... | reverse complement strand
GACGCATCAAGAACGTGTCTGGAGGGGGATTTCTTGGCTGTATATGTGTAAAATAAAGTAAAAACGATAATAAAACGATTAAACAATGCTAAAAGATGAACCAATTATTTGGTTTGCAACATAGAAGGAGAACCGACCCCATGATTCCTTAGATTTTGCAAAACACTATTCATCCATTCATTATTTAAGATAAGTTACTTATTATCAATGCGTTGTAGAATGAATAGTGGGAATGAATAGTGATTTGACTATTCATTATTTCGTGGTTTTAGCCGAAATTCTGCTGTTTTCGCTGAATGACGCAAAGGTGTTTCGTAGTTATAAAAACATCAGAAACACTTTGTCACAAAGGCGGTGACACTTTGTTACGAAGGCAGTTACAAAGTGTTACGATAATCTTTGTTATTGCGTAACTTACTATAATTCAAGCAGTAAGTTACTTTTCAAGCCACAAAAGGACGATTTTAAACGTGAAAAATGAATAGTCAATGAATAGTTAGACATAACTATTCATTATGTAACTATCTATATATAAGCAGTTTAGCAAATATGATGAATAGATGTATAGTGTTTATAAACTTTTCTATGAATGAAATTTTTAGTATCACATTTTTATACACGTATCCCCCTTCCCACAATAATATCGCCCCACAGCCTTGATTCGACAAGGCCGTGGGGCGATGGGGATGTTCTGTTATCTATGTCCTCTATGTCAGGGGACTCTGTCCCCCTGATTCGGTTGTAATTGATATTATTTCTTCAGTTTAATTACGACCTTGAGCTGAAGCTCGAGTTCGCTCACGCTCGACAGAGCATGAGCGAGCTCTGCTCTATTCTCACTTAACCACGACCTTGAGCTTTGCTCGAGCTCACTCACGCTCGGAAGTGAGAGATTTTTCTCTCTCACTTCACTCGCTTAATCGTGACCTTTTTGCCGTGGTGGATATACACTCCGGTCTGGGTAGGCTTGCGGCCTATCTTGAAGCCCTGCAACGTCCACCAGTCTGAGTTGTCGTTGTCATCGTCAGCAGCGATGGTGCTGATACCTGTCCGCATTTCGCTCAAGTCGATGACGTAGGGATTCCACGGTGTGCCGATGTTCACGTCGCTGATATAGGTCTGTGTGTTGTCGATGACCACCATCTCACCATTGATACAGGTGCGCAACTCTAACGGCTGTCCGCTGCCCTCACCGGCGATGATGAGATAGTAGAGTCCGCCGTTGGCACGAGTGGCGCCGCGGCACTCGCCACCGATGTAGGCAGCCACCTCGCAGGTGTCAACGCTCTGTTCACCGTCCTTCAGTGCAATCACCATCGACATATTTTCGGGATAGTTGCCGACGGCAGGCGCGAAGAGTCTCGTCTTCTGACTTTCGGACTGAGACTCAGCATTGAGGAGCATCCTTCTTGCCGCCGCACGTCTGGTGCCTGTAGCGTCAGGATAGACAAACGACTTCTCCTTGTCGGCCGTACTGTTATACATATAGCCGTGTCCGCTCTCTAAGGCTTTCAGACTACCCTCCCAGCCGTTCTGACTGTAGAAGGCTATGCCGTGCTGCGACTTCACACAGTCGCCCACCTGTGGGTTGGCGGCGGCCAGCGCCTCGCCGACGGTCATCGTCGTCAGTGGCGTATAGCCTATCCAGTTCCATCCTGGTGTCAGCGTGACGGGCGTTTCCTTCAGCTTCAGCTGCTCACCCGTTACGGGCACCTGTTCCGGCAACTGCTGACCCTCCACGGCGGGGGTAATCTTCACCTTGTACATCGTGGCGGCCTGTATCTGTGCATCCTCCGGCATCCAGTTGTTGCCGTTGCTGAAAATCATCGCCGACGTCTTGTCCTTGATGAATACATTCCACGGTGTCAGCAGCGGGAATACGGCGGCAGGTCGCTGGTCGGCAGGTTTCACGCCCAGTGCCACCCAGTTCCAGTTTGTGGTCAGCTTCAGGTTCTGCTCCACGTTGTCGCCCTTCGTCCAGATGACGGGCTGGTCAAACGAACCTCTGACGGCATTGAGCTGGAAGGTGCTGTCAACGGGAGAACCGTTGAACGCGTTGATGTTGACATCCGTATAGGCAATGCCTGCCGAGGCATCCCAGATGCGGAAGCTGATGGGCTTGTCCACATCGGTGTCGCCGTTGCCATAGACGGTCATCGTCACGTAGGCTGCGCCGCGCACCCGCTCGGGTGACGCCACGCCACGGCACTCATCGCCGATGAAGGCGGCCACCATACTCTCCGAGTTCTCCACCAGAATGCCACCAATGCGCACCTGTCCGATGTAGTTCATCTGGTGCTCATACAGCGTGGGGTCAACGGTCCACTGGGGCTTCTCGCCGCGCACCTTCATCACGATGCGCATCGGCTCCTGTATGCCGTTGTTGCCCTGCAGACCGATGGTCGCGTCGTAGTTGCCCACGGGCGTCAGCGGGTTCACCCGGAAGCGCAGCGTCTTCGTCCTGAGCGGGCTCACGTCGTCGCTGCGCTCGCTATCGACGAGCGAGAGCCACTGCGGCATATTATATAAGGTGTAGTACTCCGTGCTGCCGCTCTTGTTCTCGATATCAACGTCGAAGGTATAGTCCTCGCCGTACTTCTTGATGACGTTCACCGAGTCCTTCATCCACTTCAGCGTGTTCTGCTGCACGTAGGCCGTCCAGCGTATGGGCTGCGACTCGTTGCCGTGCAGGTCGTGGATGCGGTCCATGGTGATGTTCAGCGTCGTACCCTCGATGTCGCGGGGCGTGATGCCGACATCCGTCAGGTTGATGACCACCTTGCGCTCCGAAGCCACCGGCGACGCAATGAGGCGCGTCTCGTCGGGTGCGTTCTTCAGTGGCGGCGTGTGGATATGCAGATTGTCCTTGTCGAAGATGATTTCCTTGGCCGCCCCTGCCGACAGGTTCGGAGCCATGTTTTCCATCGTCGGCACCTTCGTCACGACGCCATCCTCCTCGCCCGTCTTCTCGAACGGATAGTAGGCCACGAGTCCGCGTGAATAAACATCGGCGGTGTCGATGGTGTTGTAGATGTTTCTGAGCAGTCGGCTCTCGCTGAGTGCCGCATGCCAGATGCGCAGCTCGTCGGCGAAGGCCTGTATCTCGTTGCCCTTTCCCACGATGAGCCTTGAGCCCTCGATAGGCGGCACGTCGCGCTCGGCAATGACAGCCGTGCGCTGTCCGTCCAGGTAGAACGAGGCGGCCTGTCCGCGCACCACGTTCAGTGCCACATGATGCCATCTGCGCAGGTCGGGGAAGTCCTCATGGCTGGCCACAACCATCGACTTCTTACCATAGTCAAGCACTATGCTCTGCACACTGTCGTAACGCAGGCGCAGTTTCGACTCCTCTGCAGATGCGTTGGTTTCAAACACCACCTCGTCCTTGGCACCGCTCTTGTTGTACCACAGTTCTATGGCATAACTGTCGCTCCACCCGGTGGCGAGGCGTGTGATGTCGGCCTGTGCTCCCTCCGGCTTGTTGATGCGCAGCGAGTAGTTGCGGTTGTTGAGCGTCCACGAGTCATACACCGTGAAGTCGTGCGTGTGGCGGGTGTCGGCGGCAACAGAGCCGTGGCCCTCGTCCATGGGCCAGTAGTTGGCCAGTCCGTAGATGTAGTTATCCTTGGCCTGATACTTGGTGGCGGCGGCCTCGTGTACGTCGTGGCAGATGTTATAGAGGCTCAGCCCATGCATGTCGGCCCAGATGGCGCCTAAGTAGAGGTGGTTGTCGGAAGCGTAGTTCACTACCTGCACGTTTTGTGTTGTCACAGGCTGGTCATGAAACAGCTCAACGGTGGTGGTGCCATACTGTGCCAGGATGTCGAACGTCATCTTGGCGGCATTGTAGCTCAGGGCAAAGAACACCCACTCGTCTTTCGGCACTGTATCCGTGCTTTCAAACTGTGCGTTGGCAATGGTCACCTTCACGTGACCCGCGTCGTCGATGCCCAGCGCGAAGTTGTCCGTGCCGGCGCCCTGGTGGAGGATGGTGCCCGGGTCGTGCCAGTTCAGCCAGAAGTCCATGGCGAAGTCGCCCTTCAGGAACACGGGGTTCACCGTCCTCGGCATATCGAAGAAGGGGATGATCTGGTAGGCCACGTCGTGGTTCACCTCGCTGTTGTTCAGCTTCGCCGTGACGATGATATTGTCCGCGTTGACATAGCCCGGCACGATGTCCTCGTTGAACTCAATAGCCAACTGGTCGCCGTAGCCCAGAATGCCGTTGGCGGGCGCCGGCGTATAGAGGTTGCGAGGCCGCGTCATGTCCTTCGTGACGGCAACAGGGTCGCTGTACACGCTGACCAGCTCCGTGCCGTAGGGCGTGGTGGTGAAGGCACGGAACTCGTAGTCGCCCTCAGGGAACGAGAGGTTGCTCTTCATCTTCGCGGCATAGCGCAGGTCGCCCGACTCGGGCAACAGGGCGTTGCTCACAGTGTCGCGGCCGATGGTGTCGGTGGGATTAACCCACCACGTAAACAGGTCGGTCCACTGCGTGTTGCCCTGGAAGCGGTACTGCACGCCGACGTTCTTCAGGTTCTTGAACTGGCGGTTGAAGCCGGAGAGCTTCATGTCCAGTATGCCGTCCTCGCGGTCGTTGTTGAGCACGGGCTCCTGGATGGCCAGGTCGATAGGCGACGACGACGGCTTGAAGTGGACGTTCAGCGTACACTCGTCGTAGATGGTAGAAGGCTGATACTTCGATTCAAACCATATTTTGATGCCTTCGTAGTTGAGCACGCTCTGGTCGGTCTGGCGCACGGTGATGACCTTCTTCACCGTCTCGCCGGCGGGGATGTAGATGCCGCGGCCGCTGGCGGGAACGCCGTCCATCAGCACCTGCAGTCCCTGCTTGTTGAAAATCTCCGCTATATCCAATGTGTAGGTGAAGTGTACCGTCTGGTTGGTTGTCGTGCCGTTGGTCAGGTGCAGCGTGAACTGCCCCGTGCCGCCGGCGGGGATGTCGGTCAGCGTGGCGCTCGTCGCCCCTACCTCGCCGTCGGTGCTGATGCGGATGACGGGCTGCTCCATGCGCTCCGTGCCGTAGGAGATGACGTGCTTCTTCTCCGGCTCGTAGTATTCGGCCAGCACTTCGCCCTCGTAGGGGTTGTAACTCTGGCCGCCGCGCAGCACGAAGATGTCGCCCCAGCCACGCGGCGACTTGTAGATGTCCACACTGAAGTCGGTGCCTGAGTTGCCGTCGTTCAGCTCGTAGTCAAACTCGACGTAGTCATGCTGGTTGTCATCCGCGTCGCCTCTTACACTGCTACCCGTGTATCCGGCTTCTCCCTTGAGAACCAAGTTGCTGCCAAATCTTCCTCCTGCTTTCACATCAAGACCAATCTTGCCACCGCCAACAATACCAGCCTTGCGAGAATAGTTTTGAGTTTTGGTCCATGTGGTGTCGCGGCGTTCAGAGTAGCTATAGCTGGAGCCGCCGTCGAACGAGCGGTTCTCCTTCAGGTATGTTTCGCGCGCAGCCATGGCCTCTATCTTGTCCAGCTCGTTTTCGGCCAACAGATTCTTCCAGTTCTCCACCGAACCGTTGTAGTACATCACCATGTCTTGCGACTTACCTTTCGTGCCGGGCTTCCACACGTAGGTGCCTTCCTTGCCATAGTCCTCTTCGGAGGGTTTCTTCCACGTCAAGTAGACATCCTGCTCACTGTTGTTCTCATAACTCTTGGCCGCAGCCTCGTCCATATATTCCAGCAGACTGTTGCGCGTGTCAATCAGTTTAGGTATCATCGTCTCCTCTATCTCGCGGGTGGTAAAGACGAAGTCGGTTTTGATCTTGTCGTTGATAGCCACGGCCTCCTTCAGCCCCAGGACGATGCCGTCGGCCTCGCGGTGGAAGCCCAGTTTGCGGCAGGTGCCCACGATGTAGTTGTGCGACTTGCCGATGAACACGTCGCCCTTGGCACCCACGTATTTCATGCCTGTACTGCTGCTGATGTTTTCGGCATGGGTCTCGACGAAGGTACTGTCTTTGTTCGTCGTCCAGGTGAATGAGCCATGCTCACCCACCGTTGCAGTCTGCTCGGCTTTTTGGCTTGAGACGATGGCGACACCAATACCATTGACGGTTTCCAATTCTGTACCAAAGAGCAGTTCAAACTCCATGGATTCTTCCACATAGGCTCCGTTTGACTCTCGCCATATTCTCGTATTACTGGTGCCCGACTTCCACGTCACCTTGCCCTTGGCACCGGGCGGGTCGCGCAGCACCATATCCACGTGGTCGGGGCCTTCGGTGATGAAGTTGTCGCCGTTGGTCAGTTCGCCTAAGACGATGCCGTCGAACTGCTGTCCGCTGTAGGTGCGCTTGTTGCGCTCGAAGGTCATGCTGAAGCGGCGTGTGTAGGGAGCCGTCACGTTAGGCGCGCCAGTGGTGAAGGTGATGGTGTTGCGCCCGTCCTCGTCCAGACGCAACTGGGTGCGCTTCAGCTCGGCGATGTCGCCTTCCTTCAGGTTGGTCTTGCTGGGGTCGACCACCTTTGCCACCACGTCCTGCGTGTTGCTCATCTCGTTGGCGATGGTCACCACCTGGCCGTTCAGCGGCACGACGTCATCGACGCCCTTGCCGCTGTCGTAGTTGGTATAGACCTCGAAGCCGTGTACGTCGAACCTGTATTCCTTGTTGCGGGCAAACACGGGGTAGCCGTAGGTGTAGCTGATGCTGCCGTCGTCCTCCTTCTTCCAGATGTCGCTGATGGTTGTCGTCTCCGTGGTGCTCACGGCGTAGTCGGCCATCTCCTGCTCGCCGAAGCCCTCGCTGCCTTTCTGCGTCACTACCAGTTGCGGTTCGGCAAAGTAGGTCTTCACCATCTTCGTGTTGTACTTGTAGTAGTTTAATACGGAGTCTCCAGTCTCTGTGACCTGGCATAGCGAGTCTGTCATCTCCTTCAGCACGTTGGTCAGGTCAATCTGCGGCAGCGTGACAAACTCGATGTTGTCATCGTTTTTGATGATCTCAATGCTCTTGGTGATGTATTTCATCGGCGGCAACAGGGCGGAGAACTCGCCCGTCTTCGGGTCGGTTTCGATGTAGATGTACTTCGCATCGCTGCCCTTGCCTGCCCATGTGCGGCTCTCTATGGCGGTAGTGTCGCTTTCGAAGGGGCGCTCCTCGGTGCCGGTCTGGTCGCTGTAGTAGTTGAACAGCAGGTTCTCGTTGTTCAGCTTCAGCGTGATGCGGGCCTTGCCGATGTTGTTGTTCGACGCGCCGAAGCCCACGGCCAAGGTGTCGTTCTTCTCACCGCCACTGACACGGCCCACGAAGTTCACCAGCGTAGAGTCCTGGAAATCGTAGGTTACAGGGGCGCTGAAGTCGTATTTACCGGTAATCGGGAAGCGTCCGCCAGCCACTATCTTGTGACCGCCAAGCTTGGCCTCAACATAGTGTTTGCCGATGGGCACGCTGATCCGGTACTTTCCATTGGCATCGGTCTGCGCCATCTCGCCGTCGTTGGTCTGCAACTGACCGTCGACATATAACTGTATGCCCTCGACGGGGATGTTGGTGCCGGCGTAGGTGATGCGTCCCTCCATGGGGAACGACGAGACGTCCTCAAAGTCGGCGGTATGTACGAGTGAGTTATAGCCCACATAGAGCAGCGTCTTATTGGGGTTGAACTCGTGAACACCGTAGAGTGGAATGACTGAATAGGTGGTGCCTGCGCCGGTGAAGGGGACGCCCTGAATGATGTAGTTGCCTTCGGCGTCGGTCTTCGCCCTCAGTCTTAGCGCGCCGGGCGTAAGCGTCGAAGTCTGGGCATTGCTGCCTATCAGTCCGTGGTGCTTATGATAGTTGCTGCCGTCGCGCGAGTAGTCGAAGAACTGGGTGCGCAGGCCCTCGTCGAAGGTCCAGTAGGTCTCTAACTGCTGTTCGTCGCCCACGAGCAGATGGTCGTAGTTGCCCACGATGTCAGCCTCGCTGAGGCACTTCGCCCACAGACGCAGCTCGTCGGCGGCACCCTTGAAGCGGCCAAGCTCAAACTGGCTGGCATTCGTTAGCGGCCACTGGCTGCCGGCAATGGTCAGCGTGGCTTTCTGGACGGTCGGATCGCCGCTGCCGCCATCTTTGGTCAGCACGTAGCAGGTCAGCGTCGTATCGCTGCGGGTCAGCACCACGTGGTTGTAGCTCTCCTGCTGAAGGGTGATACCGCTGAAGGTCTGGGTGGTGCCGCCAGTGAAGGTCAGCTGGCCGGCTTCCGTCATGCCTAAGCCGGTATTGCCTCCGAAGTGGGCTATCAGGCCCTTGCTGAACGTTTCAGGATAGAGCCACAGCTGAATGGAGAAGTCGCCGGCAAACAGGTTGGCAGCGTAGTCGCTGGAGGGGTATGGCCACGTCACGACTCCGGTCGCATCTGAGAAATAGATGGAGTGGTACTGCTCGGCCTCTTTGCCCTCGCTGTTGGTCATCGTCATTGCCACATCGACTCCCTGCACGGCGGTGCCCGAAGAACCGTAGGCTATGCGCCCCGTCACCGTTCCGGTGCTCTTGGCGAATCCGATGTTGGTCATTTCGCTATTGACGATGGTGCCGTCGTCGCATTTGTCCTCGACGGTGACGCGGTAGTCGTAGTAGATGCCCGGCTGTGACGTCGCGTCGGTATAGAACAGATACTCTTCGCTGCTCGACAGGCGTGTCAGCGTCTCCCATGCCTCACTTTCCTGCTCGGCACGCCGACGCTCAATGATGTAGGTCTTGGCGTTGGTGGTACCCTGCTGGTTGACGTGCCACGACAGTTTCACCGAGCCTTCGTAGACACCCTTCGAGGCATCGAGCGCGTAGAACTTGGTAGCCTCGCCAACGGCCTTCTTACTGACGGAATTGGTATTGAGCACGGCATCGCCAATGACACCCTCTATGCGATAGTTTCTGGGACTGCAGGCGCTCAGAGGCTCCTCGGTATAGGGCACGCCCGTCGCGGCGTCCACCTTGTTCTGCCGGTTGGCGTGCTGGTCGGTGGTGCGGTGCTCCCAGCGGAAGGAACTCTGATTGTCGGCTGGCGTGAGGGTGTAGATGGGGTCCTTCTCGTCGTCAACGTAGATGCGGAACTTGTGGCCGAAGCTCTGGGGATAGGCGTCGGAAGTCCAGGTGAAGACGATGCGGTCCGACAACTGCTCCGCCTTGAGGTTCTTGACGGGCATCGTGCGCGTGGTGTTCACGGTAACGCTGGCCTTCGCCTCGTCGATACGTGACGTAACATCCCAGAAGTTCGATACATAATATACGTCATAGACCGGCTTTGCCTCATTGCTGAAGCCAGTGTCGGCGTATGAACGCACGTTTTGAGCGAGCTCGGCTATCTTTTTCCCGTCGCGCCAGACCACCCACTTGTAGTCAGAATAGTTGCCGGAGATGGTGCCTACGCTCCACGAGAGGTTCACCTTCTTGTCGCGCTGGTTGAACACGCCCTTCAGGTTGGTAGCCTTGACAATGGGCGGGTTGATGGTCACCGTCTTGCTGATGACATTACTGTTGTCGGCAAAGGTGTTGCCCGAGTATGTACCATTAAGACGAGAGTCCACCTTATAGCGGCCTACATTCGTGGCCGTGGGTACAGTACCCGACCAACTGCCGTCATTCACTCTGTACACCGTGTTGCCGACGTTATCGCTGGTTGGATTATAGGTTATCAGCTTCTGACTTTTGCCGTTGTAGGTAAGGTCCGAGGCGTAGGTGGGTTCTCTTTTCCACTTCGCCGTCTGCGTGGTGAAGTGCTGATGGATGAAGATGTATTTCATTCCAGTTCCATGGTTCGTGTTTAAGTAGCCACTGTACGAACTGTTGCGCCAAGAGACGGTGAGAGAGGAGTTGTCACCGTCATCGGTATTGTCGCCGTTGTTTTTTGTTGTAGTCAAGCGGGTCATCACGCGCTTGTTACCGCCGTAATCACTAAGGTTCTTGCGGTCGCGAGTGAAATAAATATAAATTTCAGTACCTCTTCCATAAGAGTAAGCACCCTTTTTAAGGTTGCCATCGTACCCGCTGTTGGTCGGTGCCTTGTAGTAGGTGCGCCCATCAGAGGTAAACGAATCCATTTTTCGATCCGATGCGCAGATGTCGGTAATGTAGTCCGAATAGGGGTTGGCAGTGCTACTGGTCTTGTAGGCTATGTAGACGTACCAGCCAGAGTTACCTTCGTTGAGGTCTTGCTCGACGACGGTCCACCCCTTGTTGGTGTACTCTTTCTTCAAAGCATTATAATCACTGCTGCCACCACAACCGAGGACCATCACGTCGGTAATGTACGATTGCGCCTGTATGTTCGTGGTTCCTCCAACGAGCATCACGAGCATGAGCAATAGCACTTGCAGCCCGATGGCTCCGTGCCTGTTCTTAGTCTTTTTTCTCATATTTATTGTCGTTTAGTTTGTTATTGTTATTATTATCATTATCAGCAGTGGATGGTCACAGTACTGGTGTTTCTGCGATTAGTAGTGCCATAATAAATACGTATTTAAGTTGAATATTCGGTGCAAATTTACTAAATTTTTTGCAAATACGATGTAACTTCCCCCACATTTTTTATATAGTTAACCAAAAATCCCGATTTTTGCTTGTTGGCAAGAAAAAAAGTTGTTCTGTTCGCTTTGGTTGAACAGAAAATAGCCATCTTTTGATTAAAAAAACAAAAATAACAGTCGATTTTTACAACTAACAGTTGTTTTTTCAAAATTTCTTCCTATCTTTGCGCCAGATAAAACAGATAATGTATGACATTCGACAAGATTCTCGATATATCGCCAGAGGCTGACGGATTTGTGGACTTTCTGTCAGAACTATCATAAAAGAAGGAGGTAATATGAAGAAGAAAACACAAGAATTCCTCGAAGCTCACAAGAGCGAAACGCCATCAACATGGCGCGAGGAAGCAGAATGGAGGCGCGACAACTGGTCGTGGCTGCGGCACTCACAGAAGATTGCCGTGAAGGTGTTGTTGCAGATGAAGCAGGAGGGACTGACGCAAAAGGCTCTCGCTGAACGCATGGACTGTACTCAGCAGTATGTGTCGAAGATTCTGAAGGGTAAGGAAAATATGTCTCTTGATACGCTCTCGAAACTGGAAGATGCACTTGGCATCAACCTGATTTACGACGAGCAGGTGGCATATCCTAACATGGTTGCCGAAGAGGTGTTTGCGTGAACCTGTTCATGCCATTCTGTGATTCCCGAATGATTATTCTACAGCTATGAGTTCTCTGCCTATTTTGTGAAGCCCTTCGACAATACGGCGACGCTGTTCTGGACGGGGTTTCTTCAGACCATTGGCGTAGTGGCTGAGTTGGTGTTGGTTGATGCCAGATACGCGACTGATTGCTGCGATGGATGCATAAAGAGAACACGACTGCAACAAGGCAGCAGCGTCCAAATGGTATTCGAATTCGTAGTCGCCATCGCGTAACCATTGAGGCACATCGTCGCCGTCTGCAATCATGCCCTCTACGTGGAACTGAAGGGTGGCCTTCACTTCCTCAATCAATTCGTCATACGATTTGGCTGTCACCACCACAGCACCAGGCACATTATCGCTCAGCGCTGCACCATAATTCTTATCACACCAAGATACGTTTACAATAATTTTTTCCATACTCTTACCTTTTATTTCCAACCTGCCTGTTTCCAAATACTATTCAAGAGAAATTGGCTTAATACCTCATTCTTATGTCCTCTGATAGTCACCTTTCCCTTCTTTTGCGGGTGTTTGCGTTAATACCATCATCAATTCCCATCCCTACGACTCACCTTTATCTTTATACTTCTAGTACTCGCACTGACGGTGTATGTGCCTTCCTTAGTTATATCAAATGTCATGTTATCACCATCTTGAACTCCCAGGACTTCACTTCCATCTTCATAATACATAGAAATCGCAGTTGGTTCATATAGTCCTTTGGGGCTTTTGTACGTTGCAATCAATTTCACTGGTTTGCCATCAGAAGGGAGTACGATATTTGTCTCGCTAACCTCTAACGTTCCCTCAGGATCCGTTACATCTAAACTACTACTATCTATGGACGGGGTGTCCTCCTTCGAACAGGAAATCATCATCACACTCGTCATGGCCATACCCACTGCGAGAGTTGCCATCATAAGAAAATGCTTTGTCTTCATAACCTTTATTATTTTAATGATTCGTTAATGTTTGAATTCGTTTGGAAGTATGGGTGCAAAGATAATAAAAATGTTGCACACAACCAACACTTTTTCAAAAAAAAGTTGTTTAGAAACTACATACAATTACTCAGCACCGCAAACCCTGAATATGATTGAACGGCTTTCCGCGGAGTTCATTCTCCTCTGTGTTGCAGTTGTTTGACTTTGTCGAGGCTGCAGGCGCTCGGCAGAGTCGATGAAAGCATCACTCTGCTCTCGCTGTTGCAGCGTTGACTTTGTCGAGGCTGCAGGCGCTCGGCAGAGTCGATGAAAGCATCACTCTGCTCTCGCTGTTGCAGCGTTGCAGTGTTGCAGTTCCAAAATAGGTTATACGAAAGTCAAAAATTAACTCTATATTTATATATAAATATAGAATATTTTTAGGATATTGAAATAGCTTCTCGAGAACTGCAACACTGCAACACTGCAACAGTTTTTTGTCAAGATATTCAGGAATGAAAAAAATATCGCAGAAAAATGAAAAATTTCTTGTGAAGTATTCGTAAACCGCAATGAAAGATTCGTACCTTTGCAGTGTCAAATTGAAGAAGCGGACGGGCGGTCTTTAAAGGTAAAAATTGCGAAGGTTAAATCTAGAAATTGCGCGCATTAATAGTAGCAATTGTTTTCCCTAATAGAGTCCAAATGACGTTCAACAAGGAGACAAAGAGAGAATTACTAATTTTATTTACAAACATTTGAGCATTCCCGTCAAGCGGGAAAGCGGCGTAAGCCAAAAGGGCTCAATGTATTAAACTATTTAAAAACTAATTGAATTATGGCTATTAAAGTAATTGCACAGCGACGTGAAGTAAAGCTTGGTAAGAACCCTGGAAAGAAGTTCGTGATGCGTCCCGACCTCTACATCCCCATCCAGGAAAAGAAGGTGTTCGCAGAGGCCAGTACCCACAGCGGTATCTCTGCAGGTGTGATCAAGGCGGCTTGGGATGCCGCAGGTGAAGTAATCCGTACGTGGGCCACTGAGGGTCACTCGGTACCCCTGCCCGGACTGGGAACCATGCGCTTCGGCGTCCGCTCGAAGGCTGTGGCTGAGCTGGAGGACGTGAAGACCAACCTGATCAGCGTGCGCCGCATCATCTTCACCCCCAACACGGACGTGAAGGACGAGCTGAAGAACACCAGCATCCAGATCACCTGTCTGGACGAGGACGGCAACGTGCTGAAGCGCGTCACCTCCGGCGACAGCGGCGATATCGAGGACAACGAGAACGGCCTCACCCCCGACCCCTCTCCAAATGGCGAGGGGAGTGAAAACCAAGGTGGCGGTTCGAACCAGGGCGGTGGCGACAACAACGGCGGTGACAACAACGGCGGAGGCGGTAACCCCGGTGGCGGCATGGACCAGAACTGATGGAGCAGCGAGCGCAATGCCGAGCTTGCTCGAGCATTGCCGAGTCGCGACATCAGTCGACTGAAAGTCAATTAAACGTTGAACATTGAACGTTGAACATTGAACGTTGACAATTATGAAGAAGCGTTTTATTGAGATTGCGGTGAAGGTTGTAGTAGCCGCACTCACAGCCTTCCTGACGGCCATCACGACGACCAGCTGTATGGGTCACGGACCGATTTCGCTTTAACGAGCGACTACTCAAACTGAAAAGCCCGCAAAACTGCGGGCTTTTTATCTGTCTTTTACTTTTTCCTCTAGAATATCTTGATTCGGTAGATGAGGCTCAGTTCGACACGGTTGGTGGATATGTTAGGGAGGCCGATGGCGTCGTTGTAGGTGGTGGTCTTGCCGACGTAAGCCAACGAGAGGCGCGCACCCTGAGCCCAACCGTCGAGAACCGCCACGAGCAACACAAAGAATAATAGCTTCCTCTTCATCGTACTACGAATAACTGATGTTTTCGATACGGAGCTTCAGGATGCCTGCAGGGACCTGTACTTCGACGACATCGCCGACGCGCTTGTGCAGCAAGGCCTGCCCAATGGGCGACTTGATGGAAATCTTACCCTCACGGAGATTTGCTTCGTGGGGATTTACGATGGTATAAGACATCTGGGCATTATTACCCAGATTGGTCATGGCAACCTTCGCGAGGAGGCCAATGGTATCGGTATCCTGACGAGGAGTGTCCAGCACGCGGGCATGCTCCAGCACGCGCTGTCGGAAGCGTATCTCACTCAGGAGCCGGCCTTGCTCGCGCTTGGCGGCATGATATTCGAAATTCTCGCTCAGGTCGCCTTGTGCACGCGCCTCGGCAATGGCCTCGCGCACACGCGGCAATTCCACGTTTTCCAAATGTTTCAGTTCGGCCACGAGCTTGTCGTAGCCTTCTTGTGACATATATTCCATATCCTTGTTTTTTCGTTTCTGAGCTGCAAAGTTACTCATTTTTTATAGAATACCAAGAAAAGGGGGAATGTTTTTTTAATTTTGACCTACGTCAAGAAGAAAGCCCGTTCACGCAAATTTTACGTAAATTGTTTTGTGTTCGCACACATTTTACGTAACTTTGCACCGTCTTACAAGAGGTACTAGACAAAAAGATTCGTTTTTAGGTTAACATTTTAATTGGTTTTTAGGATATGATTATTTTGAATTACGTTGTGGTTTCACTGGCTAAGAAAAGCTTCCCGCTGGCAAAGAAAGGTTTCCACATGATTAAGCACTAATTTAGAGAAAGCAAGAAAAAGAATAATGGGGACGGTGTGAACCGCCCCCATTATTTCACATTGTTCATCCTGTCGACCTGCTCACGGACAACGGCGAGTGTGCTGCTGTCGTTGGCAAAGACGGAATTGAGGCCCTGAGCCTCCTGGGCAGGATCGCCCGTGTAGTCGTCGCCCACCTGCCATTGTTCGTGGGTGGGTTTGGCAAAACCGCCCCAGCCCCAGAAATTGCATCCGGCAAATTTTCCGCCCTGCTCGGCATTATCCGCTACAAGAGAGAATACGTAACGGTAGTATCCGTCGCGACCAGTAGTGGGACTGCCCTGCGCAAACGAGAAGCCGTCGCGCGGATAGCCAAACTCCTCCATCACGAGCGGTTTGCCGATACGGTCGCAGATGGCCAAGTGTTTGTTGATATACTCCTTCGTATTCTCGCAGGCACGCGGCAGATGTTCGATGAGCGAGTCAGGCTTTGCCCAGCCCCAGTTGTAAGGCCACAGATGGACATTGCAATAATCGACATTCTGGTCGCTACAGATGCGCTCCCAGCAACCGTAGTCGTTTTCGCAACCCCACGAACCTTCGCTACCAATGGAGATGAGGTGGTTGGAGTCGAGTTCGCGGATGAGTGCCGCAGCCTCGCTAATCCACTTCTCAAAGGCCGGCAAAGCCTCCGTTGAGAATGCTCGCGGCTCGTTGCCAATCTGCCACGACATGATGGCAGGATCGTCCTTGTAGGCCAGTCCCGTATAGCGGTTGGTACGACCGATGATGAACCGCACATAGTCGTAGAACAGCTGATGTGCCTTCTCGTTGGTGGCATATTTCGACATGGCCTGCATGAAGGCCGGATAGCCTGCATCATCAGGACGCGGCTGTTTGCCAGCACCAGCATGCTCCAGATAGAAGCCGTATCCCCCACTCCACTCCCACGAGTTGTTCAGGTAGAGCACGGCGACCATATCGCGCTTGCCCATCTCCTGCAACAACCAGTCGAGACCAGCCAGAATGGTGTCGTTATAAACGCCAGGGGCCTCCTGCAACGTTGGCTCGACCTTCGTCTTGACGCCACGCTCACCATCGCTACCCACGAGGATGCGGAGGTTGTCGATGCCCATGCGCTTCATCGCGTCGAGTTCCTGCGCCAGTCGTTCGCGATTGCCGCCCTGCCCCTCGGAACCGAGGATGGCACCATACCAGAAATTGGTACCCACATAATAATAAGGTTTGCCCGCGCGCACGAAATGGCCGTTTTCCACGCGTACGAAGTCGTTTTTGTCGGCGGTTTTCTGCGCACAACCCACGGCGAGCACAGCGGCGACGAAGAGTAAAAAGAAGTGTTTCATTGTCGTTTTAGTATATTTTATGCTGCAAAAGTACGAAATTTTCTGCAATATTTCGTACCTTTGCACGGAAAAATTGACAACGAAGATGAAAAAAGCACTAACGACATTCATACTGCTCCTAGCGGTGATGACCGTAGCAGCCCAGATACAGGACCCCGTTCACGTCCGTTCGGAACTGAAGAAAATCAGCGACAGCGAGGGCGAACTGCTGTTTTCAGCCACCATCGACCCAGGGTGGCACGTCTATTCCACAGGCTTGGGTGACGGCGGTCCCATTTCGGCCACGTTCCATGCCGACAAGATGGAGGGTGCGAAAGCCGTGGGAGGTCTGAAGGCCCGCGGCAAGGAGCAGAAGGCGTTCGACAAGATGTTCGACATGGATGTGCGCTATTTCGAGGGTTCGGTGACCTTCGTTCAGAAGATACAGTTTACCCAGCCCAAGTACGACATCAAGTGCTACGTGGAATATGGCGCTTGCAACGACCAGATGTGCATGCCGCCTTCCACCATTGATCTCGCCGCAAGCGGAACGATAGACAAGAAGCCGGAAGCGAAAGCTGAAGAGACGAAGACGGAAGAAACGAAAGCGGAAGACGTCGCACCAGTGACGCCAGACACAGCGGCTGTTTCGTCAGACTCCATCCCTCAGCCTTCAGCCCTCAGCCCTCAGCCCTCTTCCGACTCCCTTTGGCAACCCGTCATTGGCGAACTGCAGGCATTGAACGGCGAAACGTCCGACACCACCAATATTGCCCTGTGGATGATATTCCTCGAAGGACTGCTGGGCGGTTTCCTCGCCTTGTTTACCCCCTGCGTGTGGCCCATCATCCCTATGACCGTCTCGTTCTTCCTGAAACGTAACAAAGAACGCTCGAAGGCCATCCGCGAGGCCACCGTCTACGGACTGAGCATCGTCGTCATCTACGTCCTGCTGGGCTTGGCGGTCACGCTACTCTTTGGTGCCAGCGCACTCAACGCCCTCGCCACCAATGCCGTATTCAACATCCTGTTCTGTCTGCTGTTGGTGGTATTTGCAGCCTCCTTCTTCGGCGCCTTCGAACTGACGCTACCCGCGTCGTGGTCGTCGAAGGTCGATGCCAAATCGGAAAGCACCACAGGGCTGCTCTCTATCTTCCTCATGGCCTTCACGCTGGCGCTGGTATCGTTCTCGTGTACAGGTCCCATCATCGGATTCCTCCTCGTGGCCGTGTCAACGCAGGGCTCCATCCTCGGACCCACCATCGGCATGCTGGGCTTCGCCATTGCGCTGGCCATACCGTTTACGCTCTTCGCCCTGTTTCCGTCGTTGCTCAAGCAGGCTCCCAAGTCGGGCGGATGGATGAACACCATCAAGGTTGTGCTGGGATTCATCGAACTCGCCTTTGCCCTGAAATTCCTCAGCGTGGCAGACCTCGCTTACGGCTGGCACATCCTCGACCGCGAAGTGTTCCTCGCCCTGTGGATTGTCATCTTCGGACTGCTGGGCGCCTATCTGCTAGGCTGGATCAAGTTCCCACACGACGACGAAGAGCACCGCACCAACGTGCCGCAGTTCTTCCTGGCAATGGCCTCGCTGGCCTTTACCGTCTATATGATTCCAGGCATGTGGGGTGCTCCGTGTAAGGCCATCAGCGCCTTTACGCCACCCATGAACACGCAGGACTTCAACCTCTATCAGGGCAGCGTCGAGGCACGCTTTACCGACTACGAACAAGGCATGGCGGCCGCTAAGGCTGAAGGTAAACCCGTCGTCGTCGACTTCACGGGCTTCGGTTGCGTCAACTGTCGCAAGATGGAAGCTGCCGTGTGGAGCGACCCGCAGGTGGCCGACCTGCTGAACAAGAAATACGTCCTCATATCGCTTTATGTCGACGACAAGACGCCTCTGGCAGAAACCATCGAGGTGACGGAGAACGGCCAGCAACGCACCCTGCGCACCGTGGGCGACAAGTGGAGCTATCTGCAGCGTTCGAAGTTCGGCGCCAATGCCCAGCCGTTCTATGTCCTATTAAACAATGAGGGCCACCCATTGATGGGCAGCCGCTCGTATGATGAGGACGTAGCAGCCTACGTCGATTTCCTGCGTCAAGGACTGAAAAAATACGTTGAACGTTGAACATTGAACGTTGAACGTTCTCAATCAAGCCGTCTTTCCTGAGTGAAAGGCCATCAGCCCGTCTATCGGACTCTGGACAATTGACATTACGTGGAATCCCTCTGCCTCTGCAGCCTCCTGCAGAGCAGCAGGATAGTGATGCGCCATAGAACCGACGAAATGTACAGGCAGGTCAGGACGCTTGTAAGGCACGATATTCTTGCGGAAGAACTCACGGAAATTCTCAATCACCAGGTCGCGCAACAGGCGGTTGTTCTGTCGTTCGACGATGAACAGCGACGTCGTGGCGAGGAAACGGTTTGCCAGCGGTTCGCGGTACACCTTCTGGATGATGTCCGCCTGCGTCAGCTTCGTCTCAGCCAGGAATTCGTCGCGGATGGATGCAAATGCCGGATTCTTGAAGATGGCATTCATAAACATGCGTCCCAAGACGGCTCCACCGCCCTCGTCGCCAAGGATATAGCCCAGCGCTGGCGTGTTCTGCACGATGTCGTTACCGTCGTACAGGCAACTGTTGGCTCCCGTGCCCAGAATGCAGGCAATGCCCTCCTCGTGCTGGCACAATGCACGTGCAGCCGCCATCAGGTCGCTGTGCACTTCCACCTTCTGGGGGGCGAACACTTCGCCCAACATCTGTTTCATCATAGGCACGTGGGCAGGCGTACAGCCGCTACCGTAGAAAAACACCTCCAAGTCGGACATCAAGGGCTTTTCCAATACCCCCGAGTCAATGAGCTGAGCCCGTGGAAATGTTGACAACTGCGACATCAGTTCCTGTCCCAAGATGTGACGGATGACGTCTGGAGTCTGATGGATGGGCGTGATGCCCTGCGTGTGGAACGTGGCGATGACGTCGCCTTTACGAAGTCCGGAAGAAAGGAGCAGCAACCAGTCGGTCTTGGTTCCTCCGCTATCAGCTATTAGTATCATATTTCGTTAATTTTTCTGCAAAGATAACGATAATTTTTAATTTTCAACTCACATTTCTCAATTATTTTGTATCTTTGCGCACAAAAATAACAACAATGAAGCGATTTTTTACCATTATAGTCATTTTACTGGTCACGCTGAGCGTCCATGCCGTGCTAAAAGAGAAAGATCTGGCACAGACGTTACAGATACTGCGTGCCGAACTGAACACCCAACACAACGAGCTGTCGGAACGTTCCGAACTCGACAACAAGCGCAGCGAACAGATGCGCAACAGGCTCATTGCCACCATGAAACGTTCAGACCAGAACTCGCTGATGCTCTACTCCCAGAAACAGGAGTACGTGTTCGACCTGACCTACGCCTGCCATGAGGCCACTGAGCAGTATCAGGAATTCCAGCGCCAGCGCATACCCTTCAAGCAGTTTATGAGCAAGACGGAAGGCGAGATTGCGCGCTACGACTCACTCATCGGAACGCTTAACTCGATGCCCCAGCGCGTGCTCAGTCCCCAGGCACAGAAGGACCGTACAGCCTGTCTGGCATTGGCTTACGAGATACGTGAGAAACTCGAGAAGAACCGCGACAAGATGAACGACTTCATCGAGATGTACGACCACACGGAGAAACGCCTGTCGCGAATGAACGACTATGCCCAGAAACGCTATAACGATATCCAGACGGGCATCTTCCGCAATGGCGGCGACTCCTATTTCAGCATTCTCCAGAACTTCAACCGCAACTGGCGATTCATGTCGCGTACCGTCGAAAAGAAATACCGACCTACCGACAATTCCCAGTGGGACTCGCGCTTCATCTTCGGACTACTCATGGGCGTCATCCTCTATGCCGTTCTGGCCACGCTGCTCAATTTCGTGGTCATCCGCTATGTGGTGCCCAAGAAGTTTCGCACAGAAGAGTTTATGAAGAAACGCGCCTGCATCACGATGGCGACGACGACGGTCACCTTTGCCATCATCCTCGGCGTCACGCTGGCTACCGTCGAACAGAATTTCTTCATCATGGCCGCCAATCTGCTGGTGACCTACGCCTGGCTCCTAGGTGTCATCCTGTTCTCGCTGCTACTACGCGTCAAGGGCGACCAAATCAAGAGTGCTTTCCGCATCTACACCCCATTGATAACGGTGGGATTCCTCGTCATCGCCTTCCGCATTATTCTGATTCCCAACGAATTAGTAAACATCCTTTTCCCACCTATTCTACTCATCTGCGCCCTGTGGCAATGGAGCGTCATCCGACGCCATAACCGCAACGTCCCACGTTCCGATATGTTCTTCACCTACATCTCGCTCGTGGTGTTCATTGCCTCCGTCGTTTGCTCGTGGACGGGCTACACGCTGTTGGCCGTACAGGTGCTCATCTGGTGGATCATGCAGCTCACGTGCATCCTCACCATCACCTGCCTGTCGCAGTATCTCAAGCTCTACGGCGAGCGTCGCAAACTGACCGAAGCCCCCGTCACCAAGACGTGGGTTTACGACCTGATGTACCAAGTAGTACTGCCAACGATGGGCGTCTGCAGCGTCATGCTCAGCGTCTGGTGGGCGGCAGACGTCTTCAACCTCAGCGACCTCTGCTGGGATATCTTCAAATATAAGTTCATCGACCTGACCGACGCACCGGATCTGCTCTCGAACACCACCCATCAGGAGAATTTCACCATCAGCATCCTCAAGCTCACAATGGTCATTTGCCTGTGGTTCTTCTTCTCGTGGCTCAGCAAGACGCTCCTGCGACTCCTGCATCTGCATTACGTCAATCGCGACCCCGATTCTGCTGACAGCCGTACGGCCATGTCGAAGAACGTCATCCAGATCTTCATCTGGGGCATCTGGCTGCTCATGTCGCTCTCCATCTTCCACATCAGCCTCTCGTGGCTGCTGGCCATCACAGGCGGACTCAGTACAGGTATCGGTTTCGCATCGAAAAACATCATCGAGAACATCTTCTACGGTGCCTCGCTCATGACGGGACGCATCAAGGTGGGCGACTGGATAGAGGTCAACAACACCATCGGCCGCGTCACCAACATCAGCTACACGTCCACCGTCATCGAGTCACTCTATGGTGAGACCATCACCTTCCAGAATTCACAGCTGTTCTCCAACAATTACAAGAACCTGACGCGCAACCACAGCTACGTCCTCGCCGCTGTACCTTACAGCGTGGCCTATGGCTCCAACCTGCAACAGGTCATGCAGCTGGCCGACGAGGCTGTCTCGAAGCTGAACCACCACTGGATGGACCGCACGAAAAAAGCCCGCTCCGTTGTGAGCGAGCTCAGCGATTCAGGCATCAACCTCAAGATGTTCGTCTGGGCCGAGGCACCCAAGAAGTCGTACGTCATCAGCGAAGTGCTCCGTTGCATCTACGACACCCTCAACCAGCACGGCATCGAGATTCCGTTCCCACAGCAGGACGTCCACATCAAGCAATAGAAGAAATCTTCTATCTGTTAGAATCCTCCTCCAGGAACCACAGCTCTGCCTCCAGCATCTCCAGTTTCGGCATAGGACAGCCAGCCTCACGGGCAATCTCCAAGGGGCGGGTATAGAGATAGTATATCTCCATCCGACGGTGGAAGTCATAGTCCAGTCGCATGGATGGCGAATAGGGCGTCATGTTATCCGTCATATCTATCATCTTGTCGACAAACGCCTCATCCAGGTTCTTCACGCCCAGATGCTGGGCAGCACTTACCACCTCCATCATCTGCTCGCGAATCAGTTGACGGGTGGACTTGTTCTTCAGCAGCATGTCGGTCTGCGTGTGCAGCGCTACCGTCATACCGTTGAACGGCATGTTCCATACGGCCTTCTTCCATCGAGCCTCATTGTATTCCACCAGTCCGGTCTCTATGCCGGCCTGACGGAACTCATCGACCACAGCCTGCATCAGCGCTTCGTCCTTGCAGGAATAGTTGGCCAGGTTGATGCTGCCATAACACTGGTGATTGACTCTGCCGGGCTCTGACTTGGCTGAACAGATAAAGGCCAGTCCGGCAGCCAGTTGCACGTCGGGGAACATCTTCTGCACATCCTCCTCCACGCCAATGCCGTTCTGAATGAGCACCACCAGCGTATCGTCATGGAGCAATGGGGGCAGCAACGACTGCAGTTTGCCATTGTTCACAGACTTCAGACACACCAGCACCACGTCGCACTTCGGCATGTCCTCCGTATGCTGATAGGCATTTACATCATCCAGATGAAACGAACCGTCACAAGAGTCTACCTGCAGACCGTGCTGTTTCACATACTCATAGTCGCTGCGGAACAAGAAATGAAGTTCCTGTCCTGCATGAGCCAGTTTGGCTCCATAATATCCTCCAATGGCACCAGTGCCAATCACTCCGTATCTCATATTGATAAGTATATTCTAAAAATGCAATTTCTGTGTGTATTTTAATTCAGTTGCGTGACGATTAAGGAAGATGTAGGTGGTGTTGAGGGCGATGTAGTCGCGCGACATATACCAGATACCCTTGTATTGACCGCTCTCGCCCCATGAGTTTTTGACCATATAATACGGCTTGCCCGTCTCGTCAAGCGCCTTGCCGTAGATGAGCATCACATGATCGTAGGTGAAGCGCCAGTCGTCCCATTGTTCCTGACGAAACTGTTGCGAGGGCTGGATGCTGTCGGCCAGCATGGCCAGCCCAGTACGGGTAAAATCGCCTGACACGTCACCGCCCCAAGCCACCGTATAGCCTGCGTCTATCGCTTTGTCGAGCACGTCCATCAACTGTTCGATGGGGATGTTGTAGCTGGGTTTCAGACGCCATTTGTAGGGTGCCTCGATGACGAACCACTGGTTGAACGGATGATGCGTATAGCTCGTCAGACTCACATAATCATCGAGGTTCAGTCCCAGACTCTCGGCAAATGACTTCGGCGTGTATGTCTTGCCCTCATACACGAACGACTCAGGACAACGGCCAAGATATTTCTCGATGACCGTCTGCACACTATCCTGCCAATGGGGCAAGGGTGCCTTGGCGTCCTTACGGACAATGCTTCTCACGGTGCGCTCCAATTCAGGGAAGAACACATTGAAATTAGCCAGCGAATCGCCCGTCAGCGAACCTGGTGCCGGCATGGCATTCTCAGGACAGATGCCGTGTTGGCGGATAACCTCCAGCACGTCGTCACACGAGCCACCCTCTGAAATCTGGCTAAAGCCGTGCATGCGCACATAATGTGTGGCATTGTCCATGTAGTCGTTGCTGACCACGAACATCTCGCACAGGTCGTACGCCCTACCCGTCTGCCGCAATATCTCGCTCTCGAAGTAGCCCAGCGTGGCGTAAGCCCAGCACGTGCCGCTACGCCATTGGTTTTTCACGCTGGTGATGGGAATCTCCTTCACCGTCGTAAACGTCTTCTTCACCTGCGAGGCTATCGCCCCACGCTGTAAATTCTCCTGCGCCGAGGCATTCTGTCCCACGCCCAAGAGGATTGTCAATAACACAAAAAAATGTTTCATCATTCCCAAAAAGTGATCCTTACCACAATTGCAGTCTGTCATTTTAATGATGCAAAGGTACGAAAAAAAATGCGAGTCACCAAACGATGGGCCCGATTTTCTTTTAGCGAAGAGACAAAAGATAATAGTTAAGAGTTGAAAAAAGGTGGGCTGACGTTTGGTCAGTTCACTTTTTTTTTGTACCTTCGCAGCCGAAATCGTTAAACCGAGAGAAAGCTATATATAATAATACATATTTAATATAATATAATGGAAATCAAAAAACTCTTGTTAGGCGCACTCGTGGCGGTGACCTCGCAGACGATGATGGCCCAGATGGATGCCAGCATCAAGCTGAACGAGGTGATGACCGTGAACGAGACGAGCCTGATTGACGAATACGGAGCGAGGAACGCGTGGCTGGAGATAGCCAACATCTCGTTTTCGACGTACAACATCCGTGGGATGTATGTGACGACGGACCGCTCCGTGCTCGACAAGAAGATGAGCGTGCCTGAGCGCGTGAAGCGGATGAGCCAGATTCCGAATGGCGACGAGCGCACGAACCTCAGCGGACGACAGCTCATCGTGCTGCAACTGGGCAGCCAGCCGAACAAAGGCGCGCTGCATCTCTCTGTGAAGGTGAACACGACGGAACCGACGTGGATAGCCTTGTACAATGGTAATGCGACGCAGCTGATAGACTCGGTGACAGTACCCGTGCTGGAGGCTGACCAGTCGTACGCCCGTATTGCGAACAACGGTACGGCGAAAGATTGGGAAGTGAAATCGGCCGACCGTGTGACGCTGGGTATCCAGAATCAGACGGTGGTGAGCGAGTCGAAGGTGGCAAAATTCAAGCGCGAAGACCCGCACGGTTTCGGTATGGCCATCATGGCAATGGGTATCGTGTTCTTCTGCCTGGCCCTGCTGTGGTTATTCTTCACGCTGTTCGGCATGTTTATGCGTCATCAGGAAACGGCCAAGAAGGTCATCAACAAGCAACCCATCAAGCCCATCACGAAGACGGTGGAGAAGACTATCGAGATTGGTCACAAGACGGGCGTCATGCTGCAGGAAGGTTTCGACACAAAGGGTATAGACAAGGAGGTATATATGGCCGTCATCGGCCTGGCACTGCGCCAATATGCAGACGACATTCACGACATGGAGAGCGGCGTAATCACCATCAAACCGAAGAATACGGGTTGGGACGACGAATACAGCCAGATGACGCATCTGCACGAGCCGCTCATCCCCACCCAGCATAACGCACCAACAATTCCAACTTTTAAAGATTAAGCAATGAAAACATATAAGTATAAAGTACAAGGCGTAGACTACGAGGTAGAAATCACCGACGTAGAAGGCACGATAGCCAGAGTAAACGTAAACGGCATCCCATTCGAGATAGAGATGCAGAAACCCATTAATGCTGCCAAGCATCCAGAACTGGCAGCAACCAGAGCCAGTGCAGCAGCTCCCGTGGCAGCACAGCCGGCAGAGAAGCCTCAGGCCCCTGCGGCACAGCCCGCTGCACCCGTAGCTGCACAGCCGCAACCCGCTGCTCCCGCAGGCGCAGGTACTCCCGTAAAGGCTCCGCTGCCTGGCACCATCAACGCCATCAATGTGAAGGTGGGTGATACCGTCGCTGTCGGTCAGGTGGTCATTGTGCTGGAGGCCATGAAGATGCAGAACAACATCGAGGCCGAACAGGCTGGTACCGTCACATCAATCCTCGTCAATCAGGGCGATACCGTGATGGAAGGTGCTGTGATGCTGACCATTGGTTAATTGAAAATTGAGAATTGAAAATTGAAAATTAACTATGGGATTTACAAACTTTATCATAGAAAACTTCAATGAGTTTCTGACGTACACGGGTTTTGCGAACGTGACGGCAGGTAACCTCATCATGATAGTAGTAGGCGCCTTCTTTATCTGGCTCGCTATTAAGAAGGACTTTGAGCCCCTGCTGCTCGTCCCCATCGGACTGGGTATCATATTAGGAAATATCCCGTTCCGCGCTGATGCAGGACTGGAGATCGGCCTCTACGAGGACAACTCCGTGCTTAACATCTTCTATCAGGGTGTGCGTCAGGGTTGGTATCCGCCGCTCATCTTCCTGGGCATTGGTGCCATGACCGACTTCTCGGCATTGCTGGCGAATCCGAAGCTGATGCTGATTGGTGCTGCTGCACAGTTTGGTATCTTTGGTGCCTATATGTTTGCGCTGACCTTGGGTTTCGAACCCAACCAGGCAGCGGGTATTGCCATCATCGGTGGTGCCGACGGTCCTACGGCCATCTTCCTCAGCAGTAAGCTGTCGCCCAACCTGATGGGTGCCATCGCGGTGTGTGCTTACTCGTATATGGCGCTGGTGCCGCTGATCCAGCCCCCTCTTATGCGTCTGCTGACCACGAAGAAGGAGCGCGTCATCAAGATGAAGCCCGCCCGCGAGGTTTCACAGACGGAGCGCATCCTGTTCCCCATCGTGGGACTGTTGCTTACCACATTCATCGTACCGTCCGGTCTGCCTCTGCTGGGTATGCTATTCTTCGGCAACCTGCTGAAGGAGAGCGGCAAGACCACCCGTCTGGCCAAAACCGCTGGTGCTGCGCTGAACGATATCGTGGTGATGCTATTGGGTCTGACGGTAGGTTGTTCGACGCAGGCCTCTGAGTTCCTGACGATGAACACCATCTACATCTTCGCCATCGGTGCCGGAGCCTTCATCATCGCCACCATGAGCGGCGTCTGCTTCGTCAAGCTGATGAACGTGTTCCTGCCAAAGGACAAGAAGCTGAATCCGCTGATTGGTAACGCTGGTGTGAGTGCTGTGCCTATGGCCGCACGCATCTCGAACAACCTCGGACTGGAGTACGACCGCCACAACTTCCTGCTGATGCACGCTATGGGACCAAACGTTGCTGGCGTCATCGGTTCAGCTGTCGCTGCGGGTGCTTTGCTCGGCTTCCTGTCGTAAAAAAAAGCCCCAGACAATCAGCCTGGGGAACTTTATACTAACGCTTACGGCGCTGTTTCTTAGACTTAACGGTCTTCGAACGGCGCTGTTTTGTTGTCTTTGCCTTTTTCTTGGAAACCTTGCGGATGTCACGCTTGGCGACTTTCTTTTTTACCGTCGAGGTATCGCCCGTACTCTTCCACGTGACATTGTCGCGGGCATACATCACAGGCATATTTGGTGCAGGATTACGCTCGCAGTATTTCAGAATGGCATAGTAGTCAATGTTACGGCGCTGGTGGTTTTCGTAGAACCATATCTCGACACCAGCAGAGGCGGTGGCAATCATCACGATATCGCGATCGTAACCCACATACCAGCGTGCAAAGGAGTGAGAACGGACGCTAGATTCCCACGTAGGGGCACTATAGTGTTTCTGCATCCATTTGCGCAGGGCAACATAGTCGTCGCGCAAGGTTTTGCCCTGTTGCATCTGCGTCGTCAGCAACAGCTGGTTAACCTTTGTAGAGTCCTTGTTGACATTCACATAGAGCCACACGTCGAGGCCCGCAATACGGCCAGAGAGTTCGAATAGGTTTTCCCGTTGCAGACCCTTATCCTCCAGCGTCTCCATGATTTCTTCTGGGGCAAGGTCGAGCGGCAGATCTAGAAAACGGGTATGCTCCTGTGCGCGAGCGACGGTCAGCGAGGTAAAAAAAACGAAAATTGTGATGTATTTTTGCAACTTCATAAACGTCTAAATGAAAAAATTTCGTGCAAAGGTACAAAAAAAACGGTAAAAAGACGCCATTAGTTAAGAATTATTCGTAACTTTCACCCTAGGTGAAGTTACTTTCGTTCAGAAAAATCCAAATTTATTTGGTTTTTCGCTCACTTATTCGTAACTTTGCACGCATATTATACTAAGAACTGATGGGTCTACTGAACATATTCCGCCCTTCACGCTCCATTGTCTCACGTCTGACATGGCGCATCACGGTGGCTACAATCATTAGCCTCATACTTATTCTTGGGCTTATTTTCGTCCTCATCTACATATTAGGCGTAGCGGCCACGGGACTTTTCTTCGGCACTGCCATGGAAGTGACCAACGAGAAGATGAACACCGTATTCTCCAATGTGGAGGCGGTGGTCAGAAACAATGTGCCGGAAGCGAAAAAGAACATCTATCAGGACGATATGCTATTCTCCAGCGTACAGCACATGCTGAAGCTGAACGAAGAAATTATGGGAACGGCCATTGCTTTTAACCCAGACTACGAACCTAAGAAGGGGCAGCGATATGCGCCCTACGCCTATCGCACCACTACGGGCATTCATACCACACAACTGAACTCACGGGCATACAACTATCCTGAGAAAGAGTGGTTTAAGAAACCCGTCGAACTGAAGAAAGCCTGTTGGTCGGAGCCATACGTGGACGAAGGAGGCGGAGGCTTTCCGATGATTACCTACTCGTTGCCGCTCATCAACGATAAGGACGAGGTCTATGCCGTATATACTGCCGACCTGTCGCTGGACTGGATTGAAACGCTTAGACAGAAGTCGGACAGCGCCTTCAATGAAAATTTCATGGATGTGTTCGACTCTGAAGCCAAAAGCCATTTTACCAGCTTCCTTGTTACCCGTCAAGGCACGATTGTTGCCCATCCCGACTCGAGTCTGGTGATGAGAGCCTCACTCAAAGACTATTTCAAGAACATCAAAGGCAAAGAAAAGCGCAAGGAAAAAATCGTCAAAGATGTTCTTGAAATAGGTACTGACGATAGACTTTACAGGCTCTATAGAGACAAGAACGAAAGCTACATATTAATGTTTGCCGCTTGTGTTGAGCGCACAGACTGGCTGATGGTAGTGACACTCCCCATAACAGACATGCTGTGGCTGTTGAACAGTATGATGATATTCATGGGGGTTCTCACTTTCATCGGTATCGGCATTATTGTTCTGGCCTGCTATTTCACCGTGCGCAAAGTGACCAAACCCATCAGGCAGTTTACGGTTTCCGCAGACGAGATAGCCAAGGGTAACTTCACCGCTGAGCTGCCAAAGATCAAGACCAAAGACGAGATGCGTCGTCTGCGCGACTCGTTCGAGACCATGCAGCTGTCGTTGGTGAAACAGATTGAAGAAACCAAGGCCATCAACGAAGACAAGGGACGTATAGAGGGAGAACTACAGACAGCCCGAAGCATCCAGATGTCAATGTTGCCGAAGACCTTCCCGCCATACCCCGACCGCGACGATGTAGACATCTACGGACAACTGATGCCTGCCAAGGAGGTGGGCGGCGACCTGTTCGACTTTTTCCTGCGCGACGAGAAACTGTTCTTCTGCATTGGCGACGTCAGCGGAAAAGGCGTTCCTGCGTCGTTGCTCATGGCTGTCACACGCTCGCTGTTCCGCACGATCGCATCCCACGAATCGCAGCCGGCACGCATCATGACTGCCATCAACGAGTCCATTTCAGAAGACAACGAATCGAACATGTTCGTCACCCTGTTCATCGGCGTCCTCGACCTGCCTACAGGCCGTATGCGCTATTCGAATGCAGGACACGACGCACCAATATTAATCGGCGACCAGGGGGTTGGTTTCCTGCCCTGCGACCCCAATCTTCCTGTTGGTATCATCACCGACTGGAAATTCACCCTACAGGAAACCGTTATCGACTCGCAAACAACTATTTTCCTCTATACCGACGGACTGACGGAGGCCGAAAATCTGCGCCACGAACAGTTCCAGGAAGAACGTGTCCTGGATACCGCCTGTGAGGCTGAACGGAAACCAGAGAAGTTTATTGAACATATGACAAAAGTTGTACAAGACTTTGTAGGAAATGCTGAACAGAGTGACGACCAGACTATGCTCGCCATTCAGTATTCCAAGGAACAGGACGACGATATGCGTCTGTCCCGCAGTCTGAAACTGACTAACAACGTCGACGAAGTACCACAACTGGCAGCTTTCGTCGATGAAGTGTGTGAGGCCATCGGTCTTGACATGTCGCTGACTATGAGTCTGAACCTCGCCATTGAAGAGGCTGTAGTTAACGTAATGGACTACGCCTACCCCACTGGCAAGAAAGGCGACATTCTCATCGAGGCCAAAGCCAACGATCAGTGTCTGAAGATTGTCATCATTGACTGGGGCACACCTTTTGACCCCACAACAAAGGCAGAAGTGGACACCACTCTATCGGCCGAAGAACGCCCGATTGGTGGACTTGGCATCCATCTGGTCAGACAGATTATGGACTCTATCAACTACGAACGTATAGACGGAAAGAACGTCCTGACACTACGGAAAAAGACCGTTTAAGCAGGTTTTAATTTTTTTTAACTACTTCGATAAGACCTTAGTCTTAGATTTTAAGTAAATTTGCAAATTAATAGAGAAATGACTGACGTAATATTATCTAGCTTTATCAGTTTATTTGCGCTATTTGGCAAAGTAGAGCAAGTAGACGAGGAACGGGCAAAAGAGATGCTCGTAAGCTATTTACGTCGCCAATTCGGCATCAGGAACATCGATCTCTATCTGGATCTCTACAGCGATATGCGCATGGCTTACGAGATGACCGATGACCTGAACACCCAGGATACCGTCCGCTCTATTTGTTCTAATTTGCAAACGGACATCCGCAACACAGAAAAAGCCCTGTTGCTGCTACGTCTTTTGGAATTCTGTGCCGACGACGACGGATTTACCGACGTCATGTTCCGCACGATGGCTGAGCAGTTTAACATCCCTGATGAGCAGTATAACAACTTCATGGATTATGTCAACAACAAACCCACGGAGCACGTCATACTGCACCAGTTAGAAGGTTTTGACGGACAACTCAAAACCCTGCTCGACCCCTTCACAGGCTTGTTGATATTTACATACATGGGCAACGATACCGTCTTGCTCAACGATGTTTCCGTGCTCTCGGGATGCTATCAAGTATGGCTCCAGAGCAGTGTGCTGAAAGGCAAAAGCGGTCGCCCTGTTTACTACTCATCCATCATCAGTTGCTACGACAAGTCGGACAGCGAGGTAGAAGCTGTTGAGTTCTGCGGACGCGACGTAACCTTCAGATTCCCAGGAAGTGACAACGGCATGCACAACCTTAGCTTCAACCTGCACAATGGCGAGTTACTGGCTATCATGGGCGGTTCAGGAACAGGCAAAACGACCCTCCTTTCCCTGCTCAACGGCAGTATGAAGCCTCAGGAAGGCACGATTACCATCAACGGTCACGACATCAGCGAGCCCGAGGCCAAGGACCTCATCGGTTACGTACCTCAGGATGACCTGCTCATCGAAGAGCTGACCGTTTACCAGAACCTCTGGTTTACCGCCAAGTTGTGCTTCGAAGGGATGGCAGAAGAGGAACTCGACCGTCGTGTCATGAAGACCCTGAAGGATCTCGGACTTGATGCCGTCAAAGACCTGAAAGCAGGTTCGGCCATCAACAAATATATCTCTGGCGGACAGCGCAAACGTCTGAATATTGCCCTTGAGCTCATCCGAGAGCCAGCCGTATTGTTCCTCGACGAACCGACTTCAGGACTGTCGTCAGCAGATACCGAAAAGGTCATCAACCTACTGAAGGAACAGACGCTGAAGGGGAAGCTCATCATCGTCAACATCCACCAGCCGTCCAGCGACGTCTATAAACTCTTCGACCGTCTCTGGCTGCTCGATCGTGGCGGATATCCCGTGTTCGACGGCAACCCCATCGACGCTATCACCTATTTCAAGGAGGCCGCACACTATGCCGATGCAGAGACCAGCGCTTGCCCCATGTGCGGCAACGTCAATCCCGAAATCGTACTCAACATCATTGATGAGAAGACGCTCAATAGCAATGGCGAGGTGTCTGACGAGCGTAAGATGACGCCCCAGGAGTGGCACGAGCTCTATCTGAAGAACCGTCCTGAGCTGCCCGCCCCCGCTGTCAGCAACGTACCACCTTCCGACCAAAAGAAACCTGGCGTACTGAAACAGTTCGCCATCTTCCTGCACCGTAACTTCAAGACGAAGATTACCAACGTGCAATATCTCTGCATAACTCTCCTGCAGGCTCCCTTGCTGGCAGTGGTCTGTGCCTTCCTCACACGCTATGCTCCACCCGAGGGATATTCCGTCATGGACAACAAGAACCTCGTCAGCTACTTCTTTATGGCCGTCATTGTGGCTACGTTCACGGGCATGAGTGGCAGCGCCGAGGAAATCATCAAGGACCGCGCACTGCTTAAACGCGAACAATTCCTACATCTGTCATACGGCAGCTATATCTGGTCAAAGATTGTCTATATGGCCTTCGTGTCACTCATCCAGACGTTGCTGTTCATCGTTGTCGGCAATGCTATCATGGAATTGCACGGGCTCTTTACAACATGGTGGCTCATCCTGTTTATGACGGCCCTGTTGGCCAACCTCACAGGACTACTGCTGTCGCAATGTCTCAACTCCGTCGTAGCCATCTACATCAGCATTCCCATGCTGCTTATTCCCCAGATTCTGCTTTGCGGACTAGTAGTCAGTTTCTCTGACCTGACGCCCAAGAGCACGACGGGTAACGTACCCATCATCGGAGACCTCATCCCCTCGCGCTGGTCATACGAGGCATTGGCCGTCACATCGTTCACCGACAATAAATATGAGCGTAACTTTTTCGAGCTCGACAAGAAGAAGTATGAAACGCAATACTACAACATGGGATTGCTCTATGAGTTGCAATCACAGCTTGAAACCATGAAGGACGAGCAAAAGCGAGGCAAGGAATCCACTGTGGATCACATGGCTGTCATCCGCACCAACCTGCCGCTAATCACGACTTATTGCGACATGAAGCCCTATAGCGGCGACGAGTCCTACCAATCACTATACGACTATATGAGAGAAGCCGAGAATATCCTTTCGAAGCGTAGCAACGAAATATCGCTGAAGGCCGATGCACTGACGTCGAGCTATATCCGTCAGAATGGCAAAGAAGCCCTGCTCGACCTGAAACGACAGAACTATAACATCAAACTGGAAGACTGTGTCATCGGTGCCGACCAACGACGAATGCTCGACATCATTGATAATTATGCTGTGCCGCGTACAGGACTTATCTTCCTGACGCCACAAAGCACTTTCGGTCGTGCACCATTCTACAGCAGCGAGAAGATTGTGGGTCAGTGGCACATCAAAACACTCTGGTTCAATATGACCATGCTGCTGTTCATGTGTATCATCACTACACTGATGCTGCTCACTGACTGCCCAGGGAGATACATTCGCAAAACAGAGAATTAACGAGATAAATAATTAACATTTTAATAACTCAAAAAATTTAAGAAATGAAGAAATTATCAATTTTAGCTATTGCATTTGCAGCAGTTGTATTCGCTGCATGTGGTGGAAAGAAAAGTGAGCAGGCTGAGGTAGCTACTGACAGTCTGAAGAGTTTCGAACAGCAGCAAATCGAAGCCAGCATCAAGATGCACTTCGACAGTATCGCTGCCGAGATTGGTAAGTTGAAGCAACTGCCCTTCCTGTCTGAAGGCGACGACGGCATCAAGCTGACCAAGGAAGAGAAGCAGGTCAAGCCTGACTATCTGCTGCCCGCTTCTGCTGCCGAGGAGGCTACCACGCTGGCAGAAAAGTATCGTATCCTCAGCGCATTGAACGTTGACAAGAAGATTGCAGCTCTCTACGAAATGCCTACAGAAGACTACGACAAGGCTATTACAAAGCTCGTTGCCGACATCAACGATCCCTCGTTCAAGGCTATCGACGATGCCAACACGTTGTTTGAGACCTCAAACGTTCTCTATGACGAAATGGAGAAGAACGGCCGCATCAACCACTTCTGGCAGATGGCCGCCGCTGCACTTACCGAGCAGCTCTACATCGCCAATCAGGACCCCGACAAGTACCTCAGCACCTTCACCGACGAGGCAGCTTCTAACGTCACATTCCGCATCATCCTCGTGCTCGACGCCATCAACCGCCTGTCAGAGTACGATCCCGACATCCAACCCGTTGCAAAGGCTCTTGCTCCCTTGGACGTGCTCAACGCCACTTCTGTTGCCGAGCTGAAGGATCAGGTTGCTAAGGCTAAGGACCAGATTAACGATGCACGTAAGGCCATTATCAAGTAATAACCATTCATAATTCATAATTGAAAATGATTTTTGAGATTAACGAACAAAACGGCGATTATACTGCTACTGTCAGCGGACGCCTCGACACCCCTGCTGCCGTAAAGGCCCAGCAGGAGATTGCCCCACTATTGGAGAATGCCGACAAACAAATCACCCTCGACTGTAAGGACCTTGAGTATATTAGCTCGTCTGGTCTGCGCCTGTTTCTGACCATCCGCAAAGAGGCAACTGCCAAGGGGGGTAAAGTCATTATTGAACACATCAACGACGAAATCAAGAAGGTGTTCATGATGACCGGTTTCTTTAATCTGTTCGATATCCGCTAATTTCATATGCCAGATTACGGACTCGACCTACATGGTGAAATGCTTCTCGAAGAGTACTGCAACAAGCAGCCTCTCTTCGAGGAGCTTCAACGTGTGGTAATGGAAAAACTGGGCACACTGGTTCAGCAGAGTGGTATCGAGGTTAACTCCATGGAGTCGCGTATTAAGGCTGAAGAGTCGCTGGTTGGAAAACTTCGGCGCAAAGGACATAAATATAGTTCGCTGCTCGATATCACCGACATCTTCGGCGCACGCATCATTACATTCTACAACGAGGATGTCGACCGTATCGCATCAATGGCTGAGGTACTCTTCGAAATCGACTGGGACAACTCCGTCGACAAGCGTCGGATGCACCAATTCGACAGTTTCGGCTACAATTCGCTACACTACATCTGCCGAATTCCCAAGTCGTTGTATTTCAACCCTGAGATGCCCGAAATTAACGAGGTACGCTTTGAGTTGCAGATGCGCACCGCCTTGCAACACGTGTGGTCAGCCATCCAACACGACATCGGTTACAAGTCCGAAATCGAAACGCCCCTAGAATATCACCGCAACCTCAGCCGACTGGCAGGTATGCTCGAACTTGCAGACAACGAGTTCAGCCGCATTCGCAATGCTATTGCCGATTATCGTCGCCGCGCCCAAAGCCTCGTACAAAGCGGACAAATTGAGGAAGTGCCACTCGACCTGGATACCTTCCGCAGCTATCTCGACAAGCGCCCGTTCGACAAACTCAATCGCAAGATTGCCGCTATCACACAGGCTGAACTACACGAAGCTCCCTGGTGGCCATATCTTAAAGTACTGCGCCGTATCGGTATGAACACCCTTGGCGACGTCGAGCGACTCATGCACAATAATTTTGAAGACGCCTATCAGCTGGCATTGTTCCAATTGGGCAGCACCGACATCGACATCCTTGCCGAGACCGTCGGCCTGCAAAACCTCTGTATTGTACATCTCCTCAAGACCGGAGGAGGCAAGCTGTCTCTCGTTCAGTTTTTCGAAGCCATCAACGGCAAAATGCCACAAAACGAAACCCTTGCCGATATGGTCATGGAGCAGGCCAGTCGTCTGGAATTCATGAATAAGAAGGGATGACAGTTCAAAATCACCGTCCGAAAATTGCCATTATCGATCCCAACACACTAGCCACGCTGGGATTGAAGCAATTGTTGCTCAACATGATGCCAATCGTCACCGTTGACACCTTCGGCACCCTTGCTGAACTCGAAGCCAATGATGCCGACATCTATGCTCACTATTTTGTGTCCCTAGATATCGTCCTCGCCAACCGCGCCTACTTCGTCGAGCGCCGTCGTAAGACCATTGTGCTTACCCTCTCGCTCACCGACAGCACGCAGCCCAGCGAGTTCAACACCCTTTGCATCAATCAGCCCGAGCCCCAGCTCGTCCGTCAACTGCTAACCCTCGAGCAACATGCCCACGGTCACGGCCAGAATCTGCCCCCTACCCCTCAAGTACTACAACAGAAAATCCTTTCCGACCGCGAAATCGAGGTAATGGCACTCATCGTCCAAGGACTCATCAACAAAGAGATTGCCGACCGCCTCAATATCGCCCTTTCAACTGTTGTAACTCACCGCAAAAACATCATGGATAAGCTCGGACTCCGCAGCGTCTCCGCTCTAACCATCTATGCCGTCATGCACGGCTATGTCGATATAAACAAGATATGATATGAAGAATTCTCCTCTTTTATATTGCTAACGCTCGTATTGCTGGGCATAAGTAGCCTTCGGCTTCGCGCTGAGGAAAAATTACCAGCGAAACTTCAGCAACTGACCGACGAGGCCTACCGAGTTTATAGTGCTCGCGAAACGGACAACTATTTTGAGACCCAGGGATGTGGACATTTACGCCATGATGACTCCTGCCAAGGAGGTGGGCGGCGACCTGTTCGACTTTTTCCTGCGCGACGAGAAACTGTTCTTCTGCATTGGCGACGTCAGTGGAAAAGGTGTGCCTGCAGCCTTGTTTATGGCCGAAGTGACACGAATGTTCCGCACATTGGTAGACGGTCATCTGACTCCCAACGCCATTGCCACGCGCCTGAACCACGCATTAGTTGAAGACAACGAGCAGGGTATGTTTGTCACGATGTTTATCGGACTTATCAACTTGAAATCGGGACACATGGAATTCTGTAACGCAGGCCATAATCCCCCGCTGCTCGATGGCGAATACATGAAAATGGAAGCCAACGCGCCTATCGGACTATGGCCGGAAATAGAGTTTGAGGGCGAAGAAGTGGACAACATGCACGGCAAGACGCTCTTCGTATACACCGACGGCATCAACGAAGCCGAGAACGCCAACAAGGAACAGTTTGGCGACGAGCGTCTGAAAGCCTTACTGCGTAACGATTTGGGCACTGCGCGAGAGACGTCGGAAACTATCCACAAGGCAGTGGAAGAATTTGTGGGTAGCGCTGAACCCAGCGACGACCTGACTAAGATGTGTATCAAAATGAGATAAAAAGACCATAAAAAAAGTTTATATTTTAGGTCTTCTTGCTATCAGCATACTGCTGGTTGTGGGCTGCAAAAAGAGCGCCGAGCAATCAGTGGGAGAAACGGCAAGTGCAACGGAGGATACAAGTGCGTTTACAACGTTGACCGACGTAGTAACAGACGCTATTCTGGAAATTCGTTACTTCGGAACATACAACTTCGTAGGCGACAGAATAGATGGTTATCAGGAGCCAACGGCACTGCTGACGAAGCGTGCGGCAGACAGTTTGAAAGCCGTAAGCGACGACGTAATCAGCCTAGGATACCGCTTGAAAATTTATGACGCTTATCGCCCGCAAAAGGCCGTTGACCACTTCGTCAGATGGGCTGAGAATATTTCCGATACTCGAATGAAGGCGCACTTCTATCCCGACCTAGACAAAAAGGTATTGTTTCCGGTGGTGGCACTTCACACTGGCTGACGAGCCATTCCCCGATACGTACTTCATATTCCCCGTCAGACAACTGAAGAATTAAACGAAAATAAGAGGAATTCATGAGGAATAGGGTGGAAATTTAAATTTCCGCCCTTTTTTCTTGCACATGTCAAAGAAAATATCTATCTTTGCAAGGTTAAAGTGTAAACTGAAGCATGAAAAGACCTGTATTGATAGCCGGACCGTGCGTGATTGAATCAGCAGAGCTGCTCGACACAGTAGCTGCAAAACTGGTGGAAATTAATCAGAAATTGGGCACGGACATCATCTTCAAAGCCTCGTTCGACAAGGCCAACAGGACATCTATAACATCGTTCCGTGGACCTGGCATCGAACGCGGACTTCAGATGATGGCTGACATAAAGGCGAAATACGGTTTGCGACTCACTACAGACATCCACGAAACCTGGCAGGCAGAACCGACAGGACAGGTGGTTGACATCATCCAGATACCGGCATTCCTGTGCCGACAGACAGACCTACTTTTGGCAGCTGCACGCACAGGCAAGACTGTGAACATTAAGAAGGCGCAGTTCCTGAGCGGTCGCGATATGCGTTACCCTGTGGAAAAAGCACGTGACGCTGGAGCGAAGGAAGTGTGGCTGACGGAACGCGGTAACATGATGGGATATAACAACCTCGTGGTTGACTTCCGCAACATTCCTGATATGCTGGAAATAACAGAAACAGTAATCATGGACTGCACCCACAGCGTACAGCGTCCTGGAGGCAGCGACGGCAAGACAGGAGGCGACCGGCGGTTTGTGCCACAAATGGCGCTGGCAGCAAAGGCTTTCGGTGCGACGGGTTTTTTCTTCGAGGTACACCCTACCCCCGACCAGGGACTGAGCGATGCGGCGAACATGCTGGAACTGAGTGCACTTAGCGATTTGGTCGCAAAACTGATATAGTTAAAAGTCAAAAGATAATAGTTGTGACGACAAGAGACTACGCAATACAATGTATCAAGGATGAGGCACAGGCAGTGCTTGACCTGATACCGAAGATGAACGAAGAGTTCGACCGTGCCGTGGAACTGATGATGCAGTGTCAAGGTAAGGTGATTGTAACCGGCGTAGGCAAGAGCGGACACATCGGAGCAAAGATTGCTGCAACACTGGCATCGACAGGCACTCCATCATTTTTCGTGAATCCGCTGGACGTATATCACGGTGACCTCGGCGTAATGTCGGCAGGCGACGTGGTGATAGCCATCTCGAACTCTGGGCAGACGGACGAACTGCTTCGATTCATACCAATGGTACTGCACATGGAAATACCCATCATCGCTATGACTGGCAACCCAGAATCGTTGCTGGCAAAGTATTCAACGTGCCATCTGAACGTAAGCGTAGCGAAAGAGGCCTGTCCGCTGAATCTGGCACCAACAAGTTCAACGACAGCGACACTGGTAATGGGAGATGCACTGGCAGTAGCATTGATGGAACAAAGGAACTTCCAGCCGCAGGACTTCGCACAGTTCCACCCTGGCGGTGAGTTGGGCAAACGACTGCTGACAACGGCCCAGGACGTAATGATTACCGAGAACCTGCCACTGCTGACGGAAGACATGCACTTGGGCGAGGCCATCATATTAGTGAGCAAAGGCAAACTGGGACTGGGTGTTGCAATAGACAACGGCCATGTTATCGGTCTCATCACTGACGGCGACATCCGCCGGGCTATGGAAAAATGGCAGGCAAAGTTCTTCGACCGCACCGTAGGAGACATTATGACACGTACGCCAAAGATGGTTGGTCCTCAGACGAAGATTGCCGAGATTCAGAAAACGATGAACAAGCACAAGATACATAATGTACTGGTGGTGAACGACGAACACCAATTGTTGGGAATTGTAGACCGCTATGCGTGCGTGCTTTAAATCGAAATAACGGAAATTGAGAATTGAAAACTGAATAATAAGATATGAACAGACTGAAAAGAATACTCATAGTCATCATGCTGGCACTGCCATTGGCAGCAGCTGGCGTCTACCTGTTTAAGACACTGGATGCACGTAACGGACTGATTAGCAGTCAAATTAACTGCATCTTGAAAGACCAGCGAGGTTATATGTGGTTCGGAACACCGGCAGGATTATACCGGTTTGATGGCTATACATTCAAGAATTTCCAAAGTAATTCGCAGGACGGATCATCGCTGCCCGACAGCTACATCATCAGTCTACAGGAGATGCTGGACGGTAACCTGTGGATAGAGACGTCGGCAGGATTCTGCATTTACCACCCACAAACGGAAAGTTTCGAACGCGACATGAAACAGGTCTATGCCAGCATGGGTATCGAGGGAAAACCAAACGTTGTGTTCATTGACCGTCACAAAAACTTCTGGGCATCGATACCAAACAAGGGTATCGTGGCATATAACATGCAACAGCAGACAAGCTATGAGTTCGGATATACGAACGACGCCCACGGAGTTCCACAGGGTAACATCTGCTCCATCAGCGAATGTCGCGACGGTGCCATTGCCGTTTACGACGATGGACGAATGGTGTGCTGCGACATCATGCGACAGCAACATACCGTGTGGCAGACCGACCATATTGCCGCCCAGCACCTACGCAAGACAAAATCGCTGAAAGCCTTTGCCGACCAGATGGATAACATCTGGCTATACGGACAAGGCACGTTGATGCTATATAACAAAAACGCGAATACGTGGAACACCTCTATTGGCGACCGTCTGGGTCTGACCAGCGTGGCTGTAGACCACATCGTGAATGGCATGGTGGGCGATAGAAGCGGTAACATCTGGGTAGGAACCGACCGCGCGGGACTGGTGCGTTTCAACGTGAACACGCTGGAGATGGAGAACATACAGCCCACGAGCCTGACAGGCAGCAATACCAGTGACGAGGTCATCGGCGTGCAGAGTGTTTACGTCGACGATACAGACCTGCTATGGGTAGGTACCGAGAAATCTGGTGTGGCTTACTATGGTAATAGCATCTATAAGTTTGCGACGAACTTACTCGGCGACATCACCGCTATGGCGCAGACTGGCGATAGTACCGTATGGTATGGTACTGGTAATCACGGTGTCATCGGCTATAATGGTGTACTGGCCAGCACGAAAGTGTCTTGCATGGCGACAACACCTGACGGAAGCCTGTGGGTAGGTTCGAAACAGAACGGCCTGACGCGTATCCAGAACGGTGTCGGCAGAATTTACTCGGCTGCCCGCGACAGTTCGAGGACGCTGATAGACGACCACATCAACGCACTGTGTGCCGATAAGTCGGGTAACCTGTGGATTGCCACCAACGGCGGCCTGCAGGTGTACAACCCGAAGATGGACACCTTCTCTGCATACACCCGCGAAAACGGTATGCTGAACACAAACAACATCACAGCACTGTTCTACGGACAAAACAACCGTATGCTTATCGGTACGTCAGAAGGATTGGTATTACTGGACCTTTCTACACGCGAGAAAACGGTACTGACAGGTAACTCAACGAACATACAGACGTTCACGAATAACTATATCACACAGATATTCGAAGATTCGCGCGGACTGATTTGGATTGGAACACGTGAGGGTCTTAACATTTTGAACCCAGTGAAAGACGAGCTGAACTACCTGACGGAGAAAGACGGTCTTTGCAACAACTCGATATGCGGTATTGCCGAGGATGGACGCCACAATATGTGGGTAACTACGAGCAATGGACTGAGCCGTGTAGTAACACAACGCAACCACGAGGACGGAACATTCATTTTCGGACTATACAATTACAGTGTTTACGATGGACTGCAGAGCAACGAATTCAATATGGGTTCCATTCTGGCTAAAACCGACGGACACGTGCTGTTTGGTGGCCTGTATGGTGTCAACTGGGTACGCAAAACATCGAAGGATGATCAGGAATCTCTGCCTCGTGTGATGCTGACACAGTTGTTCATCGGCGAAGAGGAGATTCTGACGGGGCACGAGTATGACGGTCGCATCATCTTGACATCAGCACTGAACGAAATCAGTAAGATAGAGCTTGGTAACGACCAGAACACGCTGACCATCAAGTTTGCTGCTGGTAACTACAACCAGGGCGAACGACTGCAGTTTATGTACTGGATGGAAGGATTGGAGAACGACTGGCGCAACGGTGATGCACTGCTGCATGGCGTAAGGTTCAACAATCTGAGCAGCGGCACATACACGCTACACGTCAAGGCGGTCAGTGCCGACGGTGCTGTCAGCAATCAGGAACGTACATTGGAAATCACCATCGACCGTCCGTGGTGGATATCTTGGTGGGCACTGACGGTGTATGTCATCATTGCCATCCTGATATTGGCCATTTGGCGCTACGGTATCAAGAAAATCAAGAAAATATGGCGTAGTAAGCGTACCGTGATAGACGAGCTGAAACGCCAGCGCGAAGAGATTAAGAACACCAGTGAGGACCTGCGCCAACCCATGGCTCGTATGACGACCATCATCGGCTCACTGGCCGAGAAGGAACAGTCGATGGAAGGCCGCGAACAGCTGAACTCGCTGCACTTCCAACTGCTACAAGTCATCACGCGCATCTCCGAGATGCAATCGACGCTGGAGAATCCGGAGAAGAAGGCCGAATCTACGGCAAAGGACCGCATGGAGTTGAACGACCGCGGCGAGGTGGCTTACATCGGCTCTTCACAAAAGGAACTCACGGCCGAGATCAAGCCGTTCAAGTTCGACGCACAGAGCAAGAAGTTCAGCGTGGTATTCATCGATTCGAACCACGAATTCCTGAACTTCGTCAATGCCCATTTGCGCGACGTATACGACTTCCATACTTACGACAACATCAAGGACGCACTGCCCGATATAGAGATGCTGAACGCCGACCTCGTCGTCTGCAAACAGGATATGGACATGATGACCGGTAGTGAACTGTGCAACCAGTTTAAGATGGATTCGCGCAGAAGGAAGACAAAGTTTGTGTTGCTGACCGACGGCGTACTGTCACAACAGGATATGACCGACCAGAACATCACACTTGCCGCCGACGACTATCTGGCCAAGCCGTTCAATATCCAGGAGGCCGTGATGCGCTTCAACAAACTGATGGGTCTCGGACCTATCGAGATGGAGAGCAACACCATCGAAGGTGGCGAGACACGCCGACTGGAGAGCCGCAACGCAAGTATGACGACGGCTACATTCAGTTACGACGACGACCAGCAGAATGTTCAGCATCCAGAAAGCGAAAGCGCAGAGAACGTTGCTCCTCACGAGCAGGAACAGGCTCCTCACGAGCAACAGGAGACTCCTCAGAACATTGGTGGCGAACTGATGCGCCAGTACTATGGCGAGAACACTATCGGTGACTATTCAATGAGCGACGCTATGGACCAGCAATTGATGCGCAACATCGAGCAGTTCGTGCTGCAGAACATGAGCCGCGGTCAGATCAGTCTGGAGGAGATGGCTACGGCAATGGGTATGGGTCGCGTGCCGTTCTACCATAAGGTTCGTGCCATCACGACCAAGACGCCTGCAGAAATTGTACGCGACCTGCGTCTGAAACACGCTTGCACGCTGCTTGTCAACACGAATATCAACATGAGCGAGCTGGCCATCAACGTCGGTTTCATGACAGCCGAAAACTTCTCCAATATCTTTAAGGACAAGTTTGGCATGACACCGTTGGAGTATCGTATGAAATACAAGAAGTAATCAATGGGTCGTACGATTTTAGCCTCCGTTTTTGCTACATTACTATTGTCAGCGAGCGCCCAGACAAGCGACTCGCTGATAGTTCAGACACTACGCGAGAGCAACATACGCTTTTCAAACGACAACAGCGTCACGCTGCTCATGTCAGGACAGGAGAAGTTCGACGATATGTTCCGCGCCATCCGCCAAGCCAAGAGCAGCATCCATCTGGAATACTTCAATTTCCGCAACGACTCCATAGCCTCGCTGTTGTTCGACTTGTTGCGCGAAAAGCGCAAAGAGGGCGTAGAGGTTCGCGCGATGTTCGACGGTTTCGGCAACGACTCGAACAACCAGCCATTGAAGAAATATCACCTGGAGTCATTGCGCGAGGATAGTATCGACATCGTGGAGTACTCCCCCATCCGATTCCCCTGGGTCAACCACATCTTCGGACGCGACCACCGCAAAATCGTGGTCATCGACGGAAAGATAGCCTACACGGGTGGCATGAATGTAGCCGACTACTACATCAAAGGCACTGAGCAAGTGGGCGAATGGCGCGATATGCACTGCCGTATCGAGGGTGATGCCGTCAACGAGCTGCAGGCCATCTTCTTTCGCATCTGGAATCGTACGACTGGTGAAAACGTCAGTGGCATGAAATACTATCGTGGCGGCACTCCGACGGTCTTCGAAGACCTGAAGCCTGACACCACCAGCACGAAGGGCACAAAGATGGTGGGCATCATCAATCGCGAGCCGCATGTGACGCCGAAAATCATGCGCACATTCTATATCAATGCCATCAATCAGGCCAAGGACTCCATCCACATCATCAATCCCTACTTCACACTGATACCCTCGGTGACAAAAGCGCTGACACGTGCTATCCGTCGTGGTGTGAAGGTGGAAATCATGCTGTCGTCAAAGAGCGATATTCCCCTGACCCCCGACTGCGCCCTCTACCAAGCACATAAACTGATGAAGCGTGGCGCAAAGGTCTGGCTCTACAAACCGGGCTTCCATCACTCGAAAATCATGATGGTCGACGGACTCTACTGCACCGTGGGCAGCACGAACCTGGATGCGCGCAGCCTGAAGTGCGACTTCGAGGAGAATGCCGTCATTGTGGACAAGGCCACGACGAAGGAACTGGACGACATGTTCTGGCGTGACAAGCAGAAAAGCTTCGAACTGACTGAAGAGACGTGGGATGAGTTCCGCACCGGATGGCAGAAATTCCGCGGATGGTTTGCCCACCTGCTACAGCCATTCCTATAACATTTCAATATTCCTTACGACTGCACCAACGTTTCCATCATCCGATACTGGATGATGTCGACGCCTCGTTTCTTGAGCCACCAGAAGTCAAGAAGCGGGTCGTTACGCTGTTCGGCAGGCGTCATTTCCATGTATTTACGGAAATTCGCGGCAGCATCATCAATGCGATTCATCAACCACAGACAATAGCCGTAGTTCAAGTAGTCTTCACCCGTTGCATGATGCTCGGCCAACAGTTGGACAAAGACTTTCTCCGCCTGTTCCAACTTACCGTCACACGTTAGTGCCCAGGCAAAGACACGCTGGATATTCGCATCTTCAGCATGTTCGTAATCCAACTGATAAAGCAGTTTCAGCGCTTCTTCGTTATCCTCCATCTTCACCAGACAGACGGCTTTATTCAACTTATAGCTCACCTTGTCTGGTTGCAGCAACAACAAGCGGTCGTAATAATCATCAGCCTGAGCATAATTGCCACGCGAGAACTGCCAGCGGGCTGCACCGGCCAACGCACGCACATTGTCAGGTTCTATCTCCAGCGCTTTCTCGTAGCTGTTGGTCCATATATAATACTGCGCATCACGCATGCTTTCCGGGAAGGTGTTCAATACCCCGCGCGCCATCTTGTCGAAATGATGTTTCTTCATCATACGGACAACACTGGCCTTATAGCCGTCGAGCGGAGTCTGCATAAACAATTCCGATTCGAAGACGTTCAGGATGTCCTCATCCGAATGATTACCCTCAAACGGATTGTTCATCGCATTGCGGTTGGGGAACAAGCGGAAGAAACGGTAGATATCCATCAGATAGAGACGACGGATATAGGCTGCCGTCTGGTTTTCACCAATCTCCATTTCTCCCAGCGACGCCTCGTTATTCATCATCACCTCACGCATAGAAGCCGGAAAACGGCTGAGGACGTCATTGGCTGCTATCAGAAACGAATATTTGTCACTATTACAGAAGGGTCCCCTTGTGAGTATCGACTCTACGAAGCGCAGACATTCCATCCGTTCTACAAACTGCGCAACATCGGGATGCTGCATGAAGAACGGCACAAACCAGTTGGAGATATCGTAGAAGAACGGATAGCGCTTCATCTGTGCAAAACCTGCAAAATAGACGTCCACGCCCTGTTTCTGCATGTCGATAATGCGCTGCATACTGGCTTCCAGCTTCTCCATCCGCTGCTCGGCAATATCAGGATGTAGGATTTCCTCAAGCGAGTCTTCCTCCGTTTCCTCAATGCCGTTACGGGTAATTTGAAACGAGTTGTTCTTGAGCAAATCGGGCATGATCTCCCTGCTGATGATATCGTTGTCCTTCTCGGCATTCAGCGTCAGTATCAGCTGCATCTGCAGTTCCGTCAGTTCCTGACACACCTCGTCGGACTCCAACATTTCATCAATGATGGCCTTCTGCTCAGGGAAAACATTTATCAGATGGCGGTCCAACGAGAACACCCACCCCACCAAGGCTCGCTGGCGCACATGCTCGTCCTGCGACTGGCGATAAACATCCGTCAGCAGACGGAACTTCACCATATCAAACTGACTCATCAGCGCCAGCATGATGGCAGCGACGATCAACTGCTGGTCGTTACTGTCGACCGTCGGCGACAGCAGCAAATCGGTAAATCCGCTGCCGACACCCTCCGACCACATACGCGACGTGACGATGTAATTGAACAGCGTGTTCATGTGCTGCTGGTGTGCCTTGTAGAGCATTCGGCTCTTCTCGTCGCGCTTGTTCTCAGGCTCAAACTCAAGCATGGCAATCTCGCTGACGAAATTCTCCATCTCACCACGAATGGCCGACAACGAACGGTCGTACGACTGCTGGCGGGCACCCTGATACAAGCCCGTCAGAAACGACGAGGCCTGCAGACGGCGATAGACGGCAATATTGGCAAACAGCTGATACACCTGTTGCAACAGGCGCTGGTACAACTGCTGGCGCTGTTCGTCGACGACACCTTTCCGCCAGTAGTCAGCCATCAGGCTATACTCCTCCTTGATGACGCGCAAGGCCTCCGTCGTCTGACCGTCCGGCCACGCAGCCAGATAGGTTTCCAGTTCAGCAATAGCCATGCCACAGTTCCCGTAGCAGAGTTGCGCGTAGATGCGTTCCAGTGAGTGATCCAATGTCTTCATCCTACTTCTTGCCTCTTACCTCTTGCTTCTTACCACTCACCTCTTTCTTCACGCCCAGCCATTTTTCCACGAGGGCAATATCCCGTTCGCGTGGTCCTCGCGCGCGTTCATATTTTATTTTATTGGGCAGCGAGTCCAACATATTCTTCTTCATCTGACACCGCTCGGCAATGATGTCGCGATAGTGGCGCACACCATATTTGTTGATGCTGTCGCAAGCCTGGTCATAGGCCTGCATAAAGAGTTTCAGTTGCTCGGCACGTTCCGGATGCCGCATCTCCTGTTCACGGAAGACGAGCACACCCAGCTGCAAACTATCCTTCCGGCTGTCATACACCACGCCGTTCTTCATCATACGCGCAGCAGTAGCCTGAGGTTCCATCATCCAGAGCACGTCCATCTCGTTGTTCTGCAACATCAGCAGACGCACACTGACATCGTTTATCTGCACCTTATACACGCGGTCTTTGTCCAGCTTCACCGAGTCTATCATGCGGTCGGTTAGCAAGTCGGTGGCCGAGAAACGCGTCATGGCCACCATCTTGTCGTCCAGCTGCTTCAGCTGCTTCACACGGGCATTGCGGTTGGCAATCAGTTGCCAGTAGGCACCGGTAACGGCAGGATAGCGCAGTTTCATACCTTGCCGCTCCATGCGTTTGGCCCTTACCAAGTCGGTCATCGCACCCTCTACCCTACCACGCTGCAACGCCGTGTCACAGTCCATCTGTGCCATATAGAATTTCAGGCGCACACCACCGCGCAGCGTGTCAAACAGCTGGTAATGCTCCGCCACATACAGCGGCAGACAGTCCAGCGTCGGCATCACAGCCACCTTCAGGGCTGCCGAATCCTTCCTCATCGCCTCGCGCTGACTAATGCCTTTCTGACGCTTAGTTTCTTCATACGACTGTCCGCATGCTGCCATCAACAGCACGCAGACTATCATGATTATCGTCGATTTCTTCATAATTCGCTTGCAAAATTACGAAATAATTTGCAGTTTTGCAAGATTTTGCGTAATTTTGTACCCACTATGGCAAAGGATAAAATCATGTACGTCTGCGATAATTGCGGACAGGAGTCGGCCAAATGGATAGGCAAATGCCCTGCCTGTGGCCAGTGGAATACGTTCAAGGAAATCAAGGTCGCCGACACCAAGAAGAAGGTTGTGGCAACGTCGGCAGCTGCCTCAGCAGGCCATCAACTGCGTGAAAACAAGGTGCTGCGACTAAAAGATATTTCAGCCAAGGACGACCCGCGCATCGATATGCACGACGACGAACTGAATCGCGTCTTAGGTGGCGGACTCGTGCCTGGCAGCATCGTGCTCCTTGGCGGTGAACCGGGCATCGGCAAGTCGACGCTCACCCTCCAGACCATGCTCGCTCTGACGGACAAGCGCGTGCTCTACGTCAGCGGTGAGGAAAGCGCCCACCAACTCAAGATGCGCGCCGAGCGCCTCGCTGCGGCTGGCGCGGTCGGCGGTTCTCCCGCCGACACCGACAATTTCATGATCCTCTGCGAAAACTCCCTCGAGGCCATCTTCGACCACATCAAAGAAGTCCAGCCCGACCTCGTCGTCGTCGATTCCATCCAGACCATTTCCACCGAGGACGTCGAATCCTCTGCCGGCTCCATCGCCCAGGTTCGCGAGTGCGCCTCTGCCCTGCTCCGCTTTGCCAAGACCAGCGGCGTTCCCGTCATTCTCATTGGTCACATCACGAAGGAAGGCACCCTCGCCGGTCCGAAAATCCTCGAACACATCGTCGATACCGTCATCCAGTTCGAGGGTGACCAGCACTATATGTACCGCATCCTGCGCAGCATCAAAAACCGCTTCGGCTCTACCTCCGAACTCGGCATCTACGAAATGCAGCAGACCGGTCTGCGACAGGTCTCAAACCCCTCGGAACTGCTACTGACGGATAATCACGACGGACTCTCAGGCGTCGCCATTTCCAGCGCCATCGAGGGCGTCAGACCGTTCCTCGTCGAGACACAGGCACTCGTCTCGTCTGCCGCTTACGGCACACCCCAGCGCTCCGCTACGGGTTTCGACCAGCGCCGCCTGAATATGCTGCTGGCCGTACTCGAAAAACGCGTCGGCTTCAAACTCATGCAGAAGGACGTCTTCCTCAACATCGCCGGCGGTCTGCGCGTCACCGATATGGCTATGGATCTCTCCGTCATTGCCGCTGTCCTGTCGAGCAATGTCGATACACCCATCGACGAAGGCTGGTGCATGGCTGGCGAGGTCGGACTCAGTGGCGAAGTTCGCCCTGTCGCCCGCATCGAACAGCGCATCAGCGAGGCCGAGAAGCTGGGATTCCAGCATATCATCATCCCGAAATACAACCTCGCGGCCCTCAACCGCAAGAAGTTCCACATCGAACTCGTTCCCGTCCGCAAGGTCGAAGAAGCCCTCCGCGCCCTCTTCGGCTAAAGAACTCCTTACGGGCGGTTGCAAAAACATTAATCATTGTCGCAGTTTTATTAAACAACGCCTTTGTTTTATCAAACTGCGTCGTTGTTTTAACAAACATCGACGCAGTTTTAACTTTACCTTGCCCCTAACAAACCTTTACTGCCGTACAAAAAACCTTTTTGCACGGCAGTAAAGCATTTTCTCCTCGGAGCAGGATTCTTCAAAGCGCTTTACGCTCTTTTCTGGGCGTTGCCGATAAATCGGCGAGCTTACTTCGTCTCGGAAAAACTCAAATTAATTTGGTTTTTTCGCTCGACTTTCCGTAACCTTAGCGCTATTCGTCGTAGATAGTTTTGTCGTCGATGTCGGCTTGGGCGAAGGCCTCGCGGCGCTCGACGCAGGTGCCGCAACGGCCGCAGTGGTGTTCCCCACCCTTGTAGCATGACCATGTCTCGCTGTAGTCGATGCCCAAAGCCTTGCCGCGACGGGCGATGTCGGCCTTGGTGATGTGGGTATATGGCGAACGCAGACGGACATTGACGAAGGTGCCTGCGGAGGCCGCCTGGTCGAAGGCGTCGACGAACTCGGGGCGGCAGTCGGGATAGATGGTATGGTCGCCACCGTGATTGGCCATCATGACATAGCGGAGTCCGTTGCTCTCGGCAATGCCCACGGCAATGGAGAGCATGATGCCATTGCGGAAGGGCACGACGGTGGACTTCATGTTGTCGTCGGCATAGTGGCCCTCAGGGATGTCCTCGCCGCCTTCGAGCAGGGAACTGACGAAGTAGCGCGTCATGAAGTCGAGGGGGATGACGATATGGCGAATGCCCAGACGCTGGCAGTGGAGCTGCGCAAAGGGAATCTCGCGCTTGTTATGCTTCGAGCCGTAGTCGAAGGAGATGGCGAGGGCAATGCGCTCCTGCTCGTCATATAGCAAAGTGGTGGAGTCAACCCCACCACTTAGTATTAATACCGAATCTTTCATCGTGTTACATGTTCATGCCGCCATCAACCTGGATGACCTGTCCGCTGACATAGCTCGAGAGGTCGGAAGCCAGGAAAGTGGCAACGTTAGCGATATCCTCGACCTGACCACCGCGACGGAGGGGAATCTTCTGTTTCCACTCGTTGCGAACCTCCTCAGGCAGTGCTGCAGTCATAGCGGTCTCGATGAAGCCTGGGGCGATGGCGTTGGCACGGATGCCCTTGGGACCCATCTCCTGAGCGATACTCTTGGCGAGGGCAATGAGACCAGCCTTCGAAGCGGCGTAGTTAGCCTGACCGGCATTACCGTGAACACCTACGACAGAGGCCATATTGATGATGCTACCGCCACGCTGACGCATCATAACAGGAACACAGGCATGGATGAAGTTGAATGCCGATTTAAGATTGACGGCGATGACAGCGTCCCACTGCTGCTCGGTCATACGGAGCATCAGTCCGTCCTTGGTGATACCGGCGTTATTCACCAGAATATCGATGCTTCCAAACTCCTCCTTTACGGCCTTCACCACCTCTTCGGTCTGCGCGAAGTCGGCAGCATTCGAGGCGTAGCTCTTGGCTTTGACGCCCAGAGCGGCGATTTCCTTCTCCGTGTCAAGGTTGATCTCGAGGTCGGTGAATGCGATGTTACAGCCCTCAGAGGCATACTTCAGTGCGATAGCCTTTCCGATACCGCGTGCAGCACCAGTAATCAGCGCTGTCTTTCCTTCTAATAATCCCATAATTTTACTTTAATTTATTATTTGTTATTACGTTATATCGTTATTTCGGTATTTCGACATTTCGTTATTTCGACATTTAATCCGACATTTTATTCCGACGATATTACATCCGTCTCTTTCCCAGGGCGCTATACACAATCTTGGCCACCTGCGGCTTCGTAGCCTCAGCGGTCATACCGTGGGCAATGCGACCATAGATGTAAGGCACCTCGAGGCCCTTGATACAATAGTGGGTGATGTCGGCCACCAGATCGACATTGTCGATGTCGAACTCGCCGTCCTCCTTACCCTCGCGGAACACCTTACGGAACAGCTCTATCTCGGCATCGTCGAAATTACGGCGCACCTTTTCGACCATCCAGATGTTACGGAAGAACTCGGCACGCAGATTACCATTGCGCACCACCGTCTCGCGAATCATGCTCAGATGCATGTAAATCAGTTCGATGATTTTCTCCTGAGGGGGGATACGCTTGGCTGCCACCTCGTCAAGCTGGTCGGAAAGACGTTCCAGCTCACTTTCTATCACCGCGTAATAGATGTCTTCCTTCGACTTAAAATACGTGTACAACGTGCGGCGACCCTTGCCCGAAGCCTGGGCAATATCGTTCATCGTCGTATTTTCAAGTCCGTTCTTTGCGAACAACTGACGAGCCACGTCAACCAACTTTTGTCTTGTCTTCGATATTGACATATTATCAGTCCTCCTGTACCAGTTTTATGATTGCACAGTACTCATGTCGTGTGCAAAATTAAAAAATACTTCGCAAATAGCCAAACTTTTCGACGTAAAATGTTTGAAAAGAGGAAAAATATGCGAAAATATGGCGAAATATTTGGCTATTTCAAAAAATAGTCGTACCTTTGCAGCGCTTTTCGAGAAAAGCACCTTTTTTTATATGAAAATATCGCGGAGTGGAGCAGTTGGTAGCTCGCCAGGCTCATAACCTGGAGGTCGCATGTTCGAGTCCTGCCTCCGCAACAACGAAGTCCGATTTTTGTCGGACTTCTTTTGTTGTTGCAGGGCTCGACATGCTCCCGGTCGCAGTTCTTTGACCAAGGTCAAAGCGTTTGCAAGCAAACGATGACAAGTCCTGCCTCCGCAACAACAGCAGTCCAAGGGACTACTTTTTTTGTTGCAGGGCTCGACATGCGTTAAAATATCGTTAATTCGGATAAAATTATAGAAGAATTATATAATTATTCCTACTAAAAGAAAAATTGCATCTAATATTTTTGGTTATTTCGTCGATATTCTATACTTTTGCATCGGCAAAATGAATTATTCCATTACTCGAAGAGACAATATATATATAATAAGGTAAAGAAAATGAAGAAAACATTTTTATTGATGACCGCGCTGGTGAGTCTTGGTGTCCATGCCCAAAAACAATGGACCTTGGAGGACTGCATCAACTACGCTATGGAGAACAACATCGATTTGCAGCAAATCAGACTGACACAGAAAAGTGCTGCGGAGGATGTCAAGCAGTCGAAAGCCGCCCTACTCCCTACTGTGTCGGCATCGACTAATCAAGGCGTCAACTACGACCCGTGGGACGATCTGCTTACGGATAAGGTGTCGTATAGCGGCACTTACACAGTGAATGCCCAGTGGACCGTATGGAATGGCGGTCAGAACACTAACCAGCTGAAACTGAACAAGCTCAAGGAGCAGGACTCAGAGCTCACGGTACTGGAGTCGTCGAACAGCGTCCAGGAAGCCATTGCCAAGCTGTATGTGCAGATTCTCTATCAGAAGGAGGCTATCGAGGTGAACCGTCAGAGTCTGGAAACCAGCAAAAAGAACGAGGAACGCGGTCAGCAGATGGTCGAAGTCGGTCAAATGTCGAAGGCCGACCTTGCGCAGCTTACTGCCCAGCGTGCTTCCAGCGAATACAGCGTCGTGGAGGCGGAAACGCAGTTGTCGAACTACAAGCTGCAACTGAAAAAGCTGCTGCAATTGACTGGTGTAATGGAATTCGACATTGCCAGCCCCTCATCCACCGACACGCAGGCACTGGAAGAAGTTCCCTCGCTGCAAAAGGTTTACGAGACCGCACTTCTGCAACGGCCTGAGATTCAAAGTGCCCAGCTGGGGATTGAATCGAGCAAGCTACAGCTAAAGATAGCGAAAGCCGGCTGGATGCCCACCGTCAGTATGACCGGTAGCGCAGGCACATCCACCTTCTCGTCGTCATCGACCTCCTGGGGCAAACAGATGAAGACCAATTTCGGCACATCGGCAGGTGTGGGCATATCGATTCCCCTGTTTGACGGACGTAAGACCAAGACCAATGTCCAGAAGGCGCTCATCGCCCAAGAGCAGGCACGTCTGACGTTGAAGAATGAGGAAGCTGACCTGTTTGAGACCATCGAGCAATACTGGCTCAATGCCATCAATAACCAAGAGAAGTTCCGTTCGTCGTCTGCATCGGTAGAGAGCGAGCAGGAGTCGTACAACCTCCTGCAGGAACAGTTTAACCTGGGTATGAAGAACATCGTCGAGCTGTTGGCAGGCAAGGACAAGCTGTTGCAAGCCCAGCAGAACAAGTTGCAGTCGAAATATATGACCATCGTCAACCTGCAACTGCTGAAATTCTACGAAGGAGAGACGATGAAGCTGTAAAAAGTAAAAATAGAACAAAATATGAAGAACAAGAAAGTTTGGATGGGCATAGCCGCCGTAGTGGTCGTAGCCCTCGTCGTCTGGATGTGTTCAGGCGGCAAAAAAGAACAAAAGGCAGAGTTTTCCACTGCCAAGGTAGAGAAGCAGAACATCAGCACGTCGATTACTGCTACGGGAACTATCGAGCCCGTTACCTCCGTCACCGTAGGTACACAGGTGTCAGGTATCGTGTCGAAACTCTATGTCGACTACAACTCCATCGTGAAGAAAGGTCAGATTATTGCCGAACTCGACAAGACCAACCTCATCAGTGAGCTGAACCGTGCCAAGGCCGACCTGTCGAGTGCGCAGAGCACGCTGAACTACGAGACCGCCAATTACAACCGTTACAAGACACTGTTCGACAAGGGGCTCATATCGGCCAACGACTACGAGAATGCCCGCCTGTCGTTCGACAAAGCCCAGCAAACGGTACGTTCGAGTCGTGAGAACGTGCAGAAGGCACAGACCAACCTGGGTTATGCCACCATCACCTCGCCTATCGACGGCGTCGTGCTGTCGAAGAGCGTTGAGGAAGGTCAGACCGTTGCTGCATCGTTCAACACCCCTGAGTTGTTCACCATCGCCCAGGACCTGACAGACATGCGCGTCATTGCCGATATCGACGAGGCCGACATCGGTGGTGTGAAGGAAGGTCAGCGCGTGTCGTTCACCGTCGATGCTTATCCTGACGATAAGTTTGAGGGGCAGGTGACGCAAGTACGCCAGCAGGCAACCACTGAGAGCAACGTGGTGACCTACGAGGTGGTCATCTCTGCCCCCAATAACGACCTGAAGCTGAAGCCCGGTCTCACAGCCAACGTTACCATCTTCACCCTTGAGAAGAACGACGTGCTCGCCGCTCCTGCCAAGGCACTGCGATTCATGCCCACCGAGGCCCTGCTCTCAGAGGGTCAGAGCATTGAGGATATCGAAGCGCCCACGAAGGTATGGACATTGGAGGGTAACGTCTTCAAGGCTCATGCCGTACAGGTAGGAACCACCAACGGCATGCTCACCGAGATTATCAGTGGCATCAGCGAAGGCACCGAGGTGCTTGTCGACTTCACACTGAGCGGTGGTGAAGAGGAAGCAGGCCAGCAGGCCCAGAACCCCTTCATGCCACGTCCGCGTAACAACAGAAACCAACAGGGCGGTAATCAGCAGCCAAAGAGGTAAGATGGCTGATGTAAGATGTTAGATGTAAGAAGTGAGATGTATGAATGAAGAAAGAAAAGTAGTCATCGAGTTGCAGAACGTCAAGCGCTACTTCCAGGTAGGCTCTGAGACGGTGAAGGCGCTGCGTGGTGTCTCGTTCAAAATCTACGAGGGCGAGTTTGTCACCATCCAGGGAACTTCGGGCTCAGGCAAGTCGACGCTGCTCAACCAACTGGGCTGCCTGGATACGCCTACGTCGGGCGAATACTTTCTGGACGGCATCAGCGTTCGCACGATGTCGAAAACCCAGCGAGCCCACCTGCGCAACCAGAAGATTGGCTTCGTATTCCAGAACTACAACCTGCTGGCGAAGACCACAGCCGTAGAGAATGTGGAGTTGCCTCTGATGTATAACTCGAAATACAATGCCCAGCAACGTCGCGAGGCCGCCATCAAAGCCCTGCAGGCCGTAGGTCTTGGTGACCGTCTGGAACATAAGTCCAACGAGATGTCGGGTGGTCAGATGCAGCGCGTGGCCATTGCCCGTGCGCTGGTCAACGAACCCGCCGTGCTGTTGGCTGACGAGGCCACTGGTAACCTAGACACGCGTACGTCGTTCGAGATGCTGGTACTGTTTCAGGAACTGTACCGTAAGGGGCACACCATCATTTTCGTGACCCACAATCCTGAGATTGCCGAGTTTTCCTCGCGTAACATCAATCTGCGCGACGGCAAGATTCGTGAGGACACCATCAATACGAATATCAAGTCGGCAGCCGAGGCTCTCGCCGCCCTGCCCATTCCACAGGATGATTAAAAAGTCATAATGACGAAGTGAAATTATGAACATATCGAATTTATTTAAGGTAAGCCTGAAGGCTGTGGCCAACAACAAGATGCGGTCGTTCCTCTCGATGCTAGGTATCATCATCGGTGTGGCAGCGGTCATCATCATGATGTCCATCGGACAGGGCTCGAAGGAGAGTATCCGTCAGGAACTGTCGACGATGGGTACCAACCTGCTGACCATCCGTCCGGGAGCCGACATGCGTGGTGGTGTGCGTCAGGACCCGTCAGCCATGCAGACATTGAAGATGGCCGACTACGAACGCATCATGCGCGAGAAGAAATTTGTGACCAAAGTGTCTCCTGAGGTCACCGCTTCCGGTCAGGCCATCTACGGCAACAACAATACCAACGCCTCGATGTACGGCGAATCCATCGATTACCTCGACATCAAGCAATGGCCTGTCGAACAGGGCGACTGCTTCACCGAGGAAGACATCCGCAAGGCCGCGAAGGTGTGCGTCGTTGGTGCCACCATCGTCAAGGAGCTGTTCAACGGTCACGACCCCATTGGCAAGACCATCCGCTTCAAGAGCATTCCCATGCGCGTCATCGGTGTGCTGAAGTCGAAGGGTTACAACTCGTGGGGTATGGACCAGGACAACGTCATCATTGCCCCCTATACCACCGTCATGAAGCGTATCGTTGCACAGACATATTTCTCGAGCATCGTCTGCTCGGCACTCACCGAGGAGCTTTCTGATGCTGCTATCGAGGAACTGACTCAGATGCTGCGCGACAATCACAAACTGAAGGGCGAGGCTGCTGACGACTTCACCATCCGCTCACAGGCGGAGATGATGGAGACGATGTCGTCGACAATGGATACCGTCACGCTGATTCTCGTCGTCGCAGCGGCATTCTCACTACTCGTGGCTGGTATCGGCATCATGAACATCATGCTGGTATCGGTAACGGAGCGCACCAAGGAGATTGGTCTGCGTATGGCCGTGGGAGCCACAGGCCCCGTCATCTCGCTGCAGTTCCTCATCGAGTCGGTGCTCATCTCCGTCACAGGCGGACTCATCGGCATTCTCGTAGGTTGTTCGGCCAGTGCTGGGCTTGCCATCGTCGGCATGCCGTCGAGCGTCCCTGCGTGGTCCATCTACGTCTCGTTCCTCGTCTGTGTATTCATAGGCGTACTCTTTGGTTACATCCCTGCCCAGAAGGCAGCAAATATGGATCCTATAGAAGCTATCAGACACGAATAACAAGATGGGAAAAGCGATATTGGACCGACGGATGAAGGTATTCTTGCATGTGGTGTTCTGGGCCTACATGTTCTTATCACCCATGCAGTATATGAGGGGTACAGGCATGCCCATGTTGCTGTATGTCATGAACTGCATGCCGTCGCTGTTGCTCATGGTGGTGTTCTACGCCAACTACATGTGGCTCACACCACGTTACTTCGTAGAAGGAAAGCACCGTTACTTCCTGCTCATCAACCTGGTGATGATCATTGTGTTCGTTGCCTTCCAGCAATATTGGATGGACTTCACCAACGACCTATTCCACACCGCACGACGAGAGCCTGATATGCTCGACGCCATCCTGTTCATCATCCGCGACAGCATCAACTTCATCATCTTCGCCACCGCAGCCACATGCATCAAACTCGCACAGCAATGGATGTGGGCAGACCAAGCCCGCAAAGCCGCCGAGACGGCAAGGGCTACGGCCGAGCTGAGCAATCTGCGCAACCAGATCAACCCTCACTTCCTCCTCAACACGCTGAACAACATCTACGCGTTGACGGCCTTTGACACACCCAAAGCACAGGAGGCCATCCAGGAACTGTCAAAGATGCTGCGCCATATTCTGTACGACTATCAGCAACCCACCGTGCCGCTGAAGGACGAGGTGGAATTCCTGCAGAACTATGTCAACCTCATGCGCATCCGACTGCCGCAGAACGTCGACATCAAGTTCCAGTACGCCATCCGTACCGCGCAGATTGATATTGCCCCCATGATTTTCATCTCGCTCGTCGAGAATGCCTTCAAGCATGGGGTCAGCCCCACCGAACCGTCGTTCATCCATATCAACATTGATGCCGACGAACATCAGATTACGTGCGACATTGTCAACTCCAACCACCCCAAGGCTGCCGGCGACCACAGCGGTCACGGCATCGGACTCCAGCAGGTGCAGCGCCGTTTGGAGCTGGCCTATTTCAAACACCATACGTGGGAGAAGGGTCCTTCTGCCGACGGCAAGGAGTATCGTGCGCACATAAAAATCACCGATTGGAAAGAATCAAACAGTAAATTAAGAATTTAACATTTTATACGAAAACATTATGACGATTAATTGCGCCATTATCGACGACGAGCCCTTAGCAGCAGGACTGCTCAAGAGCTACACAGAGAAGACTCCGTTCCTCAACCTCATTGGCACCTATGGCTCGGCTCTCGAGGCCATGAAGGAGCTGCGCGACCATCCTGCACAGCTGTTGTTCCTCGACATCCAGATGCCTGAACTCAGCGGCATCGAGTTTGCCAAGATCCTGCCTCCAGGAACAAAGATTATCTTCACCACCGCCTTCCAGCAGTATGCCATCGAAGGCTACAAGGTGTCGGCACTCGACTATCTCATGAAACCCATCTCGTACGACGACTTCCTTAAGGCCGCCAACAAGGCCCTCGACTGGTTTAGCGTCACCCAGCGCCAGATGGCTACCGCTCAGGACCGTTTCATGTTTGTCAAGAGCGACTACAAACTCATTCGCATCTCACTCGATGACATTCTCTACATCGAAGGTCTCAAGGACTATGTCCGCTTCTATCTGGAGGATGGTACGAAAATCATGAGTCTGATGAACATGAAGAAACTCGAGGACTATCTTCCGCGTCCTGAGTTCCAGCGCACCCATCGCAGCTACATTGTCCACATGACAAAAGCCCAGCAGATAGACCGTTTCCGCATTGTCTTCGGCGACGAGCACATCCCCATCTCCGATTCCTACAAAGAAGACGTCCAGGAGTATTTTGACAACCACACGCTGGCATAAGCGGCCTGTTGCCTAAATAATAAATAACAAATAAAAATGAATAACGACATACTATTAAAGAATGTCAATCTGCTGTCCAAGATGACTGAGGAGGAGGTTAGCATGATGCCCGCTATCGATGCGCCCCTACCCTCCGTCGAACAGGTCAGGCAGATAGTCAGTCTCGTGAAGAATATCATCTTCCCAGACTATTTCAACAAGCGCCAATCCGACGAGAACATACGCTCGTACTACATCGGTGTACACATGCAGGAACTCTCCCGTCTGCTCCGCAAGGAGATAGCCCACGGACTCCAGTTTTGCGAAGATTGCGAGGCCATCAAGACCAAGCAGCAGATTTACGAAGAAGCTGAACGGCTGACACTGGAGTTCATCGACGCACTGCCTGAAATCAAACGTCTGCTCTATACCGACGTTCAGGCCATGTTCGACAACGACCCTGCCGCCCCCAACTACGGTGAGGTCATCTTCTGCTATCCCGTCGTCAACACGATGACGCACTATCGCATTGCCCACAAACTGCATGAACTGAAAGTGCCCGTCATTCCACGCATCATCACCGAGCAGGCCCATTCCAAGACGGGTATCGACATCCATCCGGGTGCACAGATTGGTGAGTATTTCGCCATCGACCACGGCACTGGCGTCGTCATTGGCGAGACGTGTATCATTGGCAATCACGTCACACTCTATCAGGGCGTTACCCTTGGTGCCAAGAGTTTCAAGTACGATGAGAACGGCAATATTCTCAACGTACCGCGTCACCCCATCATCGAGGATTACGTCACGGTATATTCCAATGCTTCCATCCTCGGCCGCATCACCATCGGCCACCACTCTGTCATCGGAGGCAACATCTGGGTTACCAACAACGTGCCCCCCTACTCTCGCATCCAACAGTCGAAAGCCGTCGAGACGTCCTTCGACGGCGGTCTCGGGATATAACAGGCAAAGGAAAGAGGCTTCCCTGCAGGGAGGCCTCTTTTGCTATTATGATATATCGAAAGCTTACTTCTTGTTGTCAAGTGCTTCGGCGAACTTGCCGCTGGCCTTAACGTTTTTGTGATCAGCGCTGCGGGTGAAGGAGCGTGTCCAGTAGCTCCAGTCGAAGCGGTCGTCGTAACTCAGGCTGAAGTGGATATCGCGTGAGGTGCCGTCATCCATGTAACCAGAGAAGTGGTAGTCGCTAAGGGAATAGTCATAGATATAGACATCGTTCCAACTGTCGGCATAGCGGATGCGGATTTCGCCACCGTAAACCTCCCACGTGAACTCGCAGTAGTAATAGTCGTCGTAGCGGCTATACATGTCATAGTCAACTTCGTAGCCCCAGCCTCCGTAGCTATTTTCACGCTCGAAATACATGGTGGTGCGATAGCTGTCGCCCGAGAGTCCGTAACGGTCGTAGATGTAGGTGTCGATATATCCCGTCCAGGTGCCTTCGAGGGTGTAGGCTTCTTCGCGGTCCTCACTGTCGCGCCAGAGTTTGTCGCAGCTGGTAAACATCGTTACTGTCACGAGGGCCATTGTCAGATAGGTAAATAACTTCTTCATAATCGTATGCTATTAAAGGGTTCAACTTTTATTTTCACACTGCAAAGGTAGGTATTATTTGCATGTGAAACAAGTTGATTTTCCTATTTCGGCGTAGGGAAATTCCTATTCTTGAGAGGAATCCTCCTCTGCCTTCTTGCCAAACTCGGGATCAATATCGAGGAACCACGTGACGACATAGGTCAGCGTGCAGGCTGCAACGACAATGAGGAAGAAAGCCCGATAACCCACGGACTCCTGCAGGGCTCCGGCAAAGAGACCAGGAATCATCATCGACAGTGCCATGAAAGCCGTGCAGAGGGCATAGTGGGAAGTCTTGTGCTCGCCCTGACTATAATAAATAAGGTAGAGCATATAGGCTGAGAATCCAAAGCCATAGCCGAACTGCTCGATGAAGACGCAGACGTTGATGACAAACAGGCTATTGGGCAGGACATATGATAGGTAGACATAGACGAGGTCAGGCAACGTGATTGCCAACACCATAGGCCACAACCAGCGCTTGAGTCCGTCGCGGCTGGCAGCAATACCACCGAGGATACCACCCAGCGTCAGTCCGATGACACCTACAGTACCCTGAACGAGACCATATTCGCCATCTGAGAGTCCAAGACCACCATTATGACCTGCATCGACGAGGAAGAGAGCACTGACTTTTGCCAACAGCCCTTCTGGCATACGATAGAACAGCATGAAACAGATGCCCGCCCAAACCTGTGGCTTCTGGAAGAAGGTTACCAACGTCTGACGGAATTCGTTAAGGATGCCGCTCACCGTTTTCTGCATTTTCTCGCCATCTTCCGAGGGACGTGGCAGTGCCCAGCTGTGGTAGAGCCACAGGGCAATGAAGAGTCCTGCCATGAGGTAGAACACAAGGCTCCACGAGTAGCGGATGTTGCGCGTGATGACCTGCAAGGCACCTGCCAAGCCGACAAGCAATCCTGAGGAGAAAATCGTAGCAATGCGATAGAACGTAGAGCGGATGCCTACGAAGTACGCCTGTTCATGCTGGTCGAGACCTAACATATAGAAACCGTCTGCAGCGATGTCGTGGGTGGCACTGGAGAACGCCATCAACCAGAAGAAACATAACGAGCCCTGCAACCACCAAGGACCAGGAATGATGAAGGCCACACCAGCGAGAGCTGCACCGATGAGCAGTTGCATGGTGATAATCCACCAGCGTTTGGTGCGGAGCATATCGACAAAGGGACTCCACAGGGGTTTGATGACCCACGGCAGATAGAGCCACGAGGTGTAGAGCGTGATGTCGGTATTGCTGAGGCCCAAGCGTTTGTACATGATGAGCGAGATGGTCATCACAGCGACGTAGGGTACGCCTTCGGCGAAATAAAGGGTGGGCACCCAGGCCCAGGGATTTCTTTTATTCATTTTCTCTTTTTTCTTATTACGTTATAACGTGATACCGTTATGACGACATTAGTAAATACGTTTAATTTCTGCGTTGCGATAATAATGGAGGAGGATTTCGTCGTACTTGAAGCCTTGCTGGCCCATGACGGCGGCACCAATCTGGCAGAGACCTACACCGTGGCCCCAGCCCTTGCCATGAAGGCGGAAACCATTAGCCGTCTTCTCCACGTCGAAGGCGGAACTGTAGAGGTGGCTCTCACTGAGGGCACGGCGGATTTCGAGTTCCTTACCGATGGTGAAAGTCTTTTTTGTACCCACGATCTTCAGTTTCCAGATGCGACCGCTCTTGCCACGCTCCAACGGGATGAGGTCAGTGATACGTCCGAAGTCGTCCTTGAGTTTTTCGTTGATGAGATCGGAAATCTCGTCCACTGTGTATTCTACCGTCCAGCGATAGAAATCGTTGGTTTCCTGGTCGTAATCGTTGAGCACCTGCGAGAGAATGGCCTTGTCATTGGTGTTGCAATAGGGGTCGACAACACTGACGAGATAGGGTTTGGGGGTGTCCTCCCAGCAATACTGGAACTCCTCGGTGATGCCTCCACAACACTTCGAAAAGCGTGCGTCACAGATGTCGTCGCCATAGCAGAGAATCTGTCCACGCGTGGCCTTCAACGCCTGCTCCACATTCTTGCTGGTCTGTTTGGTAATACCCTGATAGCGCTGGCAATGGTCATCGGCACAGACATCAAAAATGGTATGATCCTCGCGGTCGTACCAGCGGATGAGTTCGTCATCCTTCTTGATAAACGAGAAGAAACCGTCCTTATGTTCACTAGCCTGTTCACGACGACGCATCTGTGCCAGAAGCCACGAACGACTGATGACGGCATGGGCCTTCAACAGTTCAAGACCCGCCGTAGCCTTCATCTCACTGGAAATGACGGAGGCGAGATACTTCTCGACGGGCAATTCATTGATGGCCGTAATCTGGTCGGACTCTACCACAAGTCGCAGGGTACCTAGGAAGGTCTGCGTTTCCTTACGTTCCCAATGGAAATTGACGCCAATGGTGACGTCGAACAGCGAGAACGAAGCGTCACTACTGGAGGGCGTAAAGGTGAGTTCACGATACTGATTGCCGCGCCAAAGGATGCCGCCCTCGGAAAACTCCACCACCTGCCTTCCTTCAAGGGTCTCGCCCTTAGCGGTATAAGGTGCATTGAGCGAGAACTCAATCTTCTGACCGCTGACAATGCCAACACTGACATTCGGTTGGGCCTTGAGACGTTGAACGTTGAACATTGAACGTTGAACGTTAAAGGCTTCACTCTTTACACGTTCAATGACCTGCTGCATCTGTTCTGGGGTCAGCGACAGTTCGCGATAGATATCGAGAATCAGTTCGGGAGTCACGCGACGGAAATCCTGTTCACGAGGAGTGATGATGAGTCCACCCATATCGACTGCTCCTGGACTGATGATGTATTGGTTGTCACCCTCGGCGGTATAACACGCAGGACGGTGCTTGCGACGAGGCAGCACCACGCTGAGCAACACATCGTCAGAACGCCATACGATGACATTCATCATGGGCTCTGTACCGTCGTCGGCAGGCGGTAGCGCATCGTAGAGACGACGGAACAAACGCTCACCAACACTTTGGCTATGACTGACAATCACGAAGGCTGCAGCAGGATAATCTACAACTTGGAAAATACCATCATCGTCGCCGTCTTTTACCACTTCGACAAGGTTACGGCTCAACCGTTGCCAAGCCTTCTGTAAGGGCAGATGACCCGTACTCACAGACTGCAGATGAGCATGATCAGGAGCCGACGCGCCGCAATGCGGACCATTATATAATATGGTAACAGCAGGTTCCTTTTCTGCCACATTGAGCATCTCGCCAAACATGGGCAGGATGCGCTGGGGCTGGTGTTTCAGCGTGGGCACCGTAAAATGAACAGGCAGAATGGGGAACGGATTGACCAGCAGTTCGTATTTGCCGTCAACCACACGATGCATCTGCTCCTGAGGTCGATTCTTGGCACACAGGAAACAAGGACGCTCGGCGATGGATTTGGGGTCAATTTTTGCTCCCGTAGAACCTATACGGGCAGGATTCCACTGCACCTGTAGGGTAATCGTATCAGTCATGAGTTCGCGCGTCTCCACCTGTTGCAGGTCGCGATAACGCTGTTGTACCTCAGGCCATGTCTGCAACTGACGATGGAAGAAGCGGACAATGGGCGAAAGCGCCAGGGAATCGTCCTTCCCTTGCTGTACGCGCTGACGAGCTTTCAGTTCGATGGTACGCAGACGGTCTTTATAAAGGTTGTTGGCATTGAGCTTTTCGACAGACAAAGCTGCATCTGAATTGCCTCCCCAACGGCGACAGAGATAGAGCTCCGTAAAGATACGGCCGATGCGATAATGACGCGAAAATTGCAAGCCCAAAGCATAGTCCTCGCCATACGACGTATTGGGAAAACCGATGCTTCTCAGAATTGGAGTAAAGAATGCACGAGGAGCGCCCAAACCATTGATTCTTAACGCATTATTAGATCCATTCTCGTCAGTCCATTCCTTATGCGCAATGAGTCCTGGAGGCAGGGTGTTCAATTCAAAATCGCACATACGGTAAGAGCCGATAACCATCGCAGCCTTCTGTTTGTAGAAGGCATCGACAACGGTCTGCAATGTCTTGGGCGAGGAATAGAGGTCGTCAGAATCGAGCTGAACGGCAAAGCGTCCACAGTGCTCGCTATAGACGGCTTCGTTCCAGCATCCGCCAATACCAAGGTCGGTGCGCTCAGGGGTAATGACGTGGAGCTTGTCGCCGTGGCTTAGCAACATACTGGACAAGATGTCGGAGGTGCCGTCCGTAGAGTGGTTATCCACCACGATGACATTATACTTGAATGAAGCCTTCTGCGACAGGGCACTCTCGACAGCATCCTTGATGGTTTTGGCACGATTGAAGACGGGAATGACAACGGAAGCCTCGACGTCGAACTCCTGCTCGTTGAAGTCAATCTCCTGATACTGAGTTGTATCCACCAGCGCACCCACCTCACGCAGATGGGCCGTACAGGCTTGTTCCATCTCGATTTGCACCTCGCGATTGGCTGGATTCACGTAATCAAACTGTTTCTCACCAGAGGCGCGAAGGTCGAGTTCCTCTTCGGTATAGAGATACTCATTCAGATGAAAGAGGCTGCCCTCGCGACTCAGGAAGAGACGAAAATCGTAGAAGCCGGCATAGCGATAGTCGGCATCACGATCGGTGGTAGCATACTTATGAATGAGCGACGTACGGATAAGCACCAGCGAGCCGAAATCGAAATCATCGCGCAACGAACCTTCCTGATAGTCAATCACGGGATGACGTTCCACGACACCATTTTTCACCTCAAACCTGTCTGCATACACCATCACGGCACCCGTATCGGCAGCAGCAGCCATCATACGCTCCAAAGCTCCTGCACCAAGCGTGATGGCAACGGGCTTGAGTTGGAGTAACACATAGTCGGCAGTAGCCTTCTCGGCAATATGCATCAGCATGGCACTGCTCAACATGGGAATATCCTGAAGGAAGAAAACACCTTTCACCGACGCATTTTGCTGCAACCGACTGGCCAAAGATGCGGTCTGTTGCTCGTCGTGACAGGCTAAAAAGCAATCTGTTTTCTGTACCATTACTTTATCTTTTGCTAATTTTAGGTGCAAAGATACTATTTTTTCTACGAAACACCAAATAAATTTGGTTTTTCGCTCACTTATTCGTACCTTTCTCCCTTGGAGAAGGCACTTCCGTTCGGAAAAACCCAAATAAATTTGGTTTTTCGCTCACTTATTCGTACCTTTGCACCCATGATACCACAAAAGAAACGACTTTTGGGGCTGACACCGACGGAGTTGAAGGCTATCGTCGGCGGTTTAGGTATGCCTGCTTTTACAGCGAGGCAGATAGCACAGTGGCTTTACGTGAAGCACGTGAAGAGCATCGACGAGATGACAAATATTTCGAAGCAGAACCGTGAACGGCTGAACGAGGAATACGAGGTCGGTGCTATGGCTCCCATCGATTGCCAACGTTCGAAAGACGGCACCATCAAGTACCTCTTTCCTGTATGTTCTTCGACTAACAAGTCGAAGTGTGGCACGCAATGCGACTCAGTCGCAACCCACCCTGAAGGACGCTTTGTCGAGACGGTGTTCATCCCTGATAAGGACCGTGCGACGCTGTGTGTATCGTGTCAGGTGGGTTGCAAGATGAACTGTCTGTTCTGTCAGACGGGCAAGCAGGGATGGCAAGGCGATCTGACAACAGCGGACATCCTCAACCAAATCTATGCACTGCCTGAGGTGGACCGCCTGACGAATATCGTGTTCATGGGACAAGGCGAACCTATGGACAACCTCGATGCCGTACTACAGACGTGTGACATCATGACAGCAGAATGGGGTTGGCAGTGGAGCCCCAAACGGATCACGGTGAGCAGCGTGGGTGTGAAAAATAAGCTGAAACGATTCCTCGACGAAAGCGAATGCCACGTGGCTATCTCCATGCACTCACCCCTGCACGAACAGCGTCTCCAACTGATGCCTGCCGAGAAGGCCATGCCCTTGGCCGACACCATCGCCCTGCTGAAGCAATACGACTTCACACACCAGCGCCGATGCTCGTTCGAATACATCTGCTTTGGCGGACTGAACGATACGCCGCTCTATGGTCGCGAAATCGCGAAACTGCTGGAGGGACTGGAGTGTCGCGTGAATCTGATTCGTTTCCACGAGATTCCCAATGTCGACCTACCCGCATCAGACGAGAAACGTATGGAGGCATTGCGCGACTACCTGACTGCTCACGGCATCACCACTACCATCAGGGCCTCTCGCGGACAGGACATCTTCGCGGCCTGCGGACTATTGTCCACAGCCAAAAAGAATAACGAAATAACGTAATCCCGTTATAACGAAATAACGAAATATCGAAATAACGACATAATTATGGAACAAGAAAGAAAAATTCGCGTGGCTATCACGCAAGGAGATACCAACGGTGTCGGTTACGAGGTGATTCTGAAGGTCTTCGCTGACCCAACAATACTCGAACTTTGTACACCGATTATCTATGGCTCGCCCAAAATTGCTGCCTACCACAAGAAGGCACTCAACCTGGAAACGAACTATACCATCATCAATTCGGCAGAGGACGCTCGCGACGGACGCCTAAACATGCTGAATTGCTTCGACAACGAGATAAAGATAGAGTTGGGCACTCCCTCTGCAGAGGCTGGCGAGGCAGCTTTCAAGGCATTGGACCGTGCCATGACCGACTTCCGCAAAGGATTATACGACGTGCTGGTGACCGCCCCCATCAACAAGGCGACCATCCAAAGTCCGGGATTCCATTTCCCTGGTCATACGGAATATATCGAGACCAGTGTGGGCGACGGACAGAAAGCCTTGATGATACTGATGAACGAGACGCTGCGTGTGGCCCTCGTCACGACACACTTGGCTATCAAAGACGTTGCACGTGCCATCACCAAAGAAAGTATCATGGAGAAAGCGACCATTTTCCATACGACACTGAAACGCGACTTCCGCATCTCTTGTCCACGCATTGCCGTACTGGCACTGAATCCCCATGCCGGTGACGACGGACTGCTGGGCTCTGAGGAAAAAGACATCATTGCACCAGCCATCGAGGAACTGGCAAAGAAGGGCATTCAGGCATTTGGTCCCTACCCTGCCGACGGTTTCTTCGGTTCAGGCAACTACGACCGTTTCGATGGTGTGCTGGCCATGTATCACGACCAGGGACTGGCTCCGTTCAAAACTATTGCGTTGGAGAATGGTGTCAACTATACTGCCGGACTGCCTATTGTACGTACATCGCCCGATCATGGCACCGCCTACGACATTGCTGGACAAGGCAAGGCCGACGAACAATCCATGCGTCAGGCCATCTACACCGCCATCGACGTATTCCGCAATCGCAAAAACTATGATGAGCCGCTGAAGAATCCGCTTCCCAAACTGTTCCACGAGAAGCGTGAAGATGGTGAGAAGGCTCGCTTTGCCGTTCGTCCTAAAGACCAGTTCCGCAAGGATAAACCTGCCGAAGGTGGTGACGAGAAGAAAGAAATAGAACATGAAACGGCAGCAGAAAGTTAAATTTCTGCCAAAGTATGCCATTATGTCAGATTTTCTTTGTACCTTTGCAGCCAATTGCGTAAAAAACGGTTGAATGAAGACTTCCGAACTTCAGAACATTAAGCAGCGTTACAGCATCGTAGGCAACTGCGAGGCGCTGAACAACGCGCTGGACGTCGCCCTCAAGGTGGCGCCCATTGACCTTAGTGTGCTGATCATCGGTGAGAGCGGTGTGGGTAAGGACATCCTGCCACGCATCATCCACGACAATTCGCCCCGCCGACGCGAAAAATATTTCGCCATCAACTGCGGAGCCATCCCTGAAGGCACAATCGATTCTGAACTCTTCGGACATGTAAAGGGCTCGTTCACTGGTGCCGTCAACGACTCGCAAGGATACTTCGGTGTGGCCAACAAGGGCACGCTGTTCCTCGACGAGGTGGGCGAACTGCCAATGGCCACACAGGCACGCCTGTTGCGTGTATTGGAGAATGGAGAATACATCCCTGTTGGTGGTACGGAGATTCGTAAGACCGATGTGCGCATCGTGGCTGCCACGAATGTCAACATCCAGAAAGCCATCAGCGAAGGCCGTTTCCGTGAGGACCTCTACTACCGTCTGAACCAAGTGCAGATACAAATTCCTGCCTTGCGCGACCGTGGTGAGGACATCGTACTGCTGTTCCGCCTCTTTGCCCTTCAGATGGCAGAGAAATACCGCATGGACAAGATTGTCCTGACCGACGAGGCCAAGCAGATGCTGATGCGTTATAAGTGGCCGGGCAACATCCGTCAGTTGAAAAGCATCACCGAACAGCTGTCGATTCTCAGCACAGAACGTACCATCACGCCCGACATCCTCATGCAGTTTATTCCGCAGGACTTGGAGACCACTCAACTGGCCACCATCCACAGAGAGGGAGACCATTCGTTTGAAAACGAACGTGAGATTCTCTATAAGATTCTTTTCGAACTGCGCTCAAACGTCAACGACATGCGGCGTGAGATGACATCGCTGAAGAAACAGATTGAAGAAGTGCAGGGTACAACACCTATGCAGGCTCCTACGCAATTGCCGACAACACAGTTCGCACCGGCGAACCTCTCACCTCTCACCACTAAACTCTCACCACTAAACTCTGCAGAAGTAGCAGAGGCAGAAAAATATGTAGAACCGTCGCCAGAGATGGAGAACCTGAATGTAAACGACTGGAGCAGGCTGGCACTCGAGAAAGCCCTCAATCGTAATGGCGGTAATCGCAAGAAAGCAGCGCAGGAACTGGGTATCAGTGACAGGACGCTATATAGGAGATTGAAACAATATGGACTGGACAAGTAAAACGACATATAAGCTATTGGCCTTTAGCTGTTGGCTGTTGGCAGTCAGTGCCTGTTCCGTGAGCTATAAGTTCAACGGTGCCAGCATCGACTACACCAAGACGAAGACCATCCAGATTGCCGATTTCCCCATCCGCGCCAGTTACGTATGGGGTCCGATGGGTCCCATGTTCAACAACGAGCTGAAGGATCAGTTTGCCAACCACACTCGTCTCACGCAAGTCAAGCGTAACGGCGACATGAAGATTGAGGGCGAGATTACGCAATACACGCAACGCAATAAGTCGGTCAGTGCAGAAGGCTACTCAGCTCAGACGGAATTGACGATGACCGTCAACGTACGCTTTACCAACAACGCCAATCACAACGAGGACTTTGAGCGTACATTCTCGGCCAGTCAGAGTTACGAAACCACGCGTTCGCTGAACTCCGTACAGGAAGAACTGGTCTCACAGATGTGTAAGAGTATCTGCGAAGAGATATTCAATGCCACTGTGGCGAACTGGTGATGTTAGAAGTAAGAGGTAAGAGGTAAGAAACAAAAGGTAAGATATAAGATATGGAAATAACGGAACTCATTGACCACCCCGAGCTGATGGATCGCGACACGCTCTACGAGCTGCGGTCTATGCTGGCGCTGCATCCGTATTTCCAGACGGCACGCCTCCTCATGTTGCAGAATCTCTATCTGCTGCACGACCCGTCGTTCGACGAGGAGCTCCGCCGTGCTGCCATCTATGTCACAGACCGTAAGGTCATCTTCCAGATGATAGAGGCTGCCCACTATCAGATACGCCAACAGCTGACGGACAACAGTCAGAAGCCGACAACAGACAGCTCGTCCTCGCGCACCATCGACCTGATAGATACTTTCCTCGATGCACTTCCACAGGAAGACAATACGGCAGAAAAGCAGGACCGCAAGCCTACCCCAGCCGACGCATCAGTGGACTACGTCACCTACCTGTTGGCTACCGAGGGGGCAATGGCGAAGGAGGACAATTCTCCACAAATGAAGGGACAAGACCTCATCGACACTTTCCTCGAACAGGAACAGGGACGCATCCTTCTCAACGATCTGCCCCAGGAACCGGAAGAGGCACAGACGTCAGAGAATACGGAGGACGTGGAAGAGGAATACTTCACCGAGACCCTGGCACGCATCTACATCAAACAAGGACGCTATCAGAAGGCACTCGACATCATAGGCCGACTGGCGGAACGCTATCCGAAAAAGAACGCCTACTTTACCGACCAGATACGTTTCCTCGAGAAATTAATAATAAACAGCAAGAATAATTCAAAAATTAAATAATTTAAAATCAAAACATTATGTACACATTATTTGTAATTCTTATCGTGATTGCAGCCATACTGATGATCGGTATCGTGCTGATTCAAGAGTCTAAGGGTGGTGGTCTGTCGTCAAGTTTCGCTGGCTACAACCAAGTTGCCGGTGTTCGCAAGACCACCGATTTCATTGAGAAGGCCACATGGGCACTGGCTGCCGCTATGGTCATCATCAGCGTCGTTTGCGCATGGGTTGCTCCCACCGCTACCGCTGACAGTTCAGTGATGGAGAACATCGAGAACCCTGTCACCAATCCTAACAATCTGCCTGGATTCGGTGCCAGCCAGCAGAAGGACGCTGCCGCTGCCGCTGCTGCTCCTGCCAAGGACGCTGAGGCTCCCGCCGCTGAGGCTCCCGCTACTGAGGCTCCCGCAGACAACAAGGCAAAGGCCGAGTAACATCGACTGTTTACAAAGATAAAAGGTTCCACGCTTGTTCGTCGGAACCTTTTTTCTTGCCTAAAAGGTAAAAAGATGGGGAAAAGTTTGCAGGAATGAAACAATTTTAGTAATTTTGCATCCGATTTTGTAACGGAGGGGCGTAGCCCAGTTGGTTTAGAGCGCTTCAGTCACATTGAAGAGGTCGCCGGTTCGAGCCCGGCCGTCCCTACAAATCAAAAAGAGACCCGCAAAAGGTCTCTTTTTCTCCTATTTTAGTACCACTAAACTCAGTGTTTACCGGCACTAAAATGCAATACTCCGAATGCAATTTTGATTACTCCAAGAGTAATTTCAATTACTCCGAGAGTATTAATCCCGATACCTTTCCTAATTCTGAAAGTCGTATCGGTCTTGGCACTAAAAGTGTAGAACTACCTTCTCACTATGAAGGAATCAAACTGCGCGTGACCCTTTTTGCCGTAACAGAAAAGGCCTACACGGATGCCTTTCCAATAACCACCTTTCATGGGGAAGGCTTCGGTCGCGGTATAGTTGATGCCGTCGGTGCTATAGGAGAACTGGTGGCGATTCTGCTGGCAGTCGTTGGTGATGCGAAGCCAAAGTTGCGGGAATTTCCCCGCTTTGACAATCTGCCGTTTGCCATGAGCCTCAACGAAAACGCCTTCTTTGCAGAGTCCAATGCCACGAAAAGTCTTGCCCGAACAAAACAGTCCAGCATAGCAGTCGCCTAATGCCGTCAGCATGGTGGTGCTCTCACTCTGATTGCCCACAACCTTCTGCGTGAGCATATTGCGACAGGACTTCAAGCTGTCGGCAGGCATCGCCGTAAGCGTCAGCCAACCCTTGCGCTCGGTCAGGCTCCAATGACTGTCAACGGGATTGTGGTTCCACTGCCATTGCAGGCCCAGGGTGGGACCTGAGAAATCATCGTCGGCCTGAGGAAGGAAGGATGATTCGGAGGCTATCGGCTTCTGCCATGCTGCCACGGGTTCGCCAATGCCATTTCTATCGTAGTCGACACCCATCAGCGGCCAGCCATTCTCCCAACGGACAGGCTGCAGATGGACTACACGGCCCAGGACGGGCGTCTCCTGGAAATGATAGAACCACCAAGAGCCATCGGGCGTATCGACCAGCGCGCCCTGATGGGGACCGTTGATCATGGTAGAGCCCTGCTCAAGCACAATCTTGCGTTCGTACGGACCATAGATATTCTTGGAACGCAATACCGTCTGCCAACCTCGTCCGACACCACCCTCAGGAATAATGAGATAATACCAACCGTTACGCTTCATCAATTTCGTACCCTCAGCGACAGGACCTTCATAGACCGTTACGCCCTCATCCAGCAACAGTTTTCCGTCAGGCGACATCCGATGGACGATGATAGGTCCGGCACCATGTCGGCTACGACCCAGATAGGCCTGCCCGTCGTCATCCCAGAAAGGACAAGGGTCTTCCCATTTCTCCACACGTTTCACCAGATGAAGCGGTGCCCAAGGGCCGTGCGGGTCTTTGGCGGTACTCATATACAACCCCTCGTCGGGCGTACAGAAATACACGTAGAAAAGTCCGTCGTGATAGCGGATGGCCGGTGCCCACGAACCTCCGGCATAATGTTGGTTGGAGTCCCAGCCCGGCTCATCGATGCGACGGTATATCTGACTGATGTACTGCCAGTTTACCATGTCGTCCGACTCCAACACCTGCATACCCATAAAATGGAAATCCGATGCCACCATATAATAATGATTGCCCACGCGTATGACATCAGGATCGGAGAAATCGGCATTCAGCACCGGATTCCTGTATGTGCCGTCGCCTTGGTCGCCCCACCCTTCCGTGTCGATGTTCACAAAGTCGGGACGTGCGTCAGGCGCTGCCGTCTGAATCTCCACATTGCTGAAACGGATGTTGCGGGCATGACGGACAAAGAATCCCTTGGCAGGCAGATTGCCCCACATGGTCGACTCGGGATAGTCCTTCTCCTTTTCGTTGGCTATCGTGTCGTTGATGGCCGAAAGCTCACTGGCTTTCACACCGCCCTTGTGGTGTATCGAGATGTTCGAGAGCCACACATTACGCACACAATGGCCAGGCAGTCCCGTTATCGAACAACCCATGGAACCAGCATTTCGTATCTGGATATTGTCAAGGCGTACGCCATCGATGCTGCCCACATGGTCTATCGGCACCAACTTTGCCGACTGCAGGTCCTCAACGTTGGGATTCTCATACAAATAGCCCCTGCCGCGATTGCCCAGACGGATGAAAATGGGCGACTCTGTGCCTTCAACGGTAAAGTCGGAGACGCTGATATTTTCCAATACGCCTCCATCGACGATTTCCAACGAGATGGCCGACGAGCCTATCCACTGGCCGAAGAATTTTTCCTTTTGGTCGCTGCTCGGCTTCACGACGATGCCCGAGATATTGATGTTACGGAACCCGCCATTCGTCTCAGTGCCCAGCTTCACCGCATTACAATGACTCGACACCACGCAGTCGCTGATACGGATATTCTCACACAGACGGGGCGACGTACTCTTCAGCGTGATACCATCGTCGTCGGAGTCGGCTATCATGCCCTGAACGACAACATCATGACAGCCGTCAAGGTCGAGCGCATCATTATTGTAGTTGTTGCGATTGAAAACCTTGATGCCTTCTATCTTCAGGCGGTCACAGGCCAGATAATGTTGCATCCAGCAACCTGAATTCTTCAGCGTGATATCCTTGATGACGACATCCTCGCTCTCGACAAAGCGCAACAGGTGCGGACGGGTGATTCCCTCGTCGTTCCATGTCAGCTTCTTAAAAGCCCGACCACGTCCGTCGATGGTTCCATAACCACTGATGACCACATTCCTCACCCTGTCAGCATACAGCAACTGAATGGTTTTCACCTGTGTACGCAGCGAGACATAGTCGGGCTTCACGGGCAGGTAGTCTTTCAGGTCAGTGCTGCCATAAAGCGTCGCTCCATGTTCCAGATACAAGTGCACATCCGACTTCAGGATAATCGAACCGATTTTGTAGGAACCCGTAGGAACCACTACCCTGCCCCCGCCTGCCCTCGAACAGTCGTCTATGGCCCGCTGCAAAGCCTCAGTGCTGAGCACAGTAGTATCTTGTCGCGCACCATAGTCCATGATGTTATAGTCGCGCGACTGAACAGTCGCTGACATCATTGCCAGCGTAAAGACTAAAATTAAAAAAGGATTCATTACTTCGCGTAAGCGACGGAGCGGGTCTCGCGGATGACGGTAATCTTCACCTGACCGGGATAGGTCATCTCGTTCTGGATCTTCGATGCAATCTGTCCGCTGAGTGCCTCGGTCTCGGCATCGTCCATCTTGTCGGCACCGACAATGACACGGAGTTCGCGACCAGCCTGGATGGCGTAGGTCTTAGTGACACCAGGATAGCTCATGGCGATGGCCTCGAGGTCGTTCAGACGCTTGATGTAAGCCTCGACAATCTCACGACGTGCACCAGGACGTGCACCAGAGATGGCGTCACAAATCTGTACGATAGGAGCCAGCAGGGTCTGCATCTCCATCTCGTCATGGTGGGCGCCGATGGCATTGCAGATATCGGGCTTCTCCTTGAATTTCTCGGCAATCTTGGCACCATAGATAGCGTGTGGATCGTCAGTATCCTCGTCAGGCACCTTACCGATATCGTGCAACAGACCGGCGCGCTTAGCCTTCTTGGGATTCAGACCCAGCTCAGCAGCCATCACGGCACAGAGGTTAGCCGTCTCGCGGGCGTGCTGTAACAGGTTCTGACCATAGCTGGAACGATACTTCATCTTACCGATGATTCGGATAAGTTCAGGGTGCAGACCATGAATACCAAGGTCGATGGTGGTGCGCTTACCCGTCTCGATAATCTCGTTCTCCAACTGTTTCTTCACCTTGGCAACGACCTCCTCGATACGTGCGGGATGGATACGTCCGTCGGCCACCAACTGGTGGAGGGCCAGACGACAGGTCTCGCGACGGATGGGGTCGAAGGCGGAAATGACGATGGCCTCAGGAGTGTCGTCGACGACGATTTCAACACCGCAGGCAGCCTCCAAAGCACGGATGTTACGACCCTCACGACCAATGACACGACCCTTGACGTCGTCATTGTCGATGTGGAACACGCTGACGGAGTTTTCGACAGCGGTCTCAGTAGCCACACGCTGGATGGTCTGGATAATGATTTTCTTGGCCTGGGCATTGGCATTGAGCTTGGCCTCGTCCATAATTTCATTGATGTAGGCAGCAGCATCGGTCTTGGCCTCATCCTTCAGCGATTCCACCAGACGTGCCTTGGCCTCGTCGGCAGAGAGTCCGGAGAGTTCCTCCAGTTTGGCGCGCTCCTGCATCTGCATCTTCTCGAGTTCCTCCTGCTTCAGCGTCAGCACCTTTTTCTCGTTGTCGATACGCGTCTGCTGGTTGTCGAGGTCATTCTTGCGACGTCCCAATTCCTCCTGACGCTGGTTCAGCGATATCTCACGCTGCTTCAGCTTGTTCTCGCTCTGCTGGATGTGTTGGTTGCGCTGTTGCACTTCCTTTTCCAGTTCTGCCTTCTTGTTCAGGAATTTCTCCTTCACCTCGAGCAGTTTCTTTTCTTTGATTACCTCTGCCTCCTTCTTGGCGGCATTCAGCATTTCATTATATTTTCCCTTCGCGACGAAGCGGAAAATCATAAAGCCGCAGAAACCACCTACAATGAGGGCTGCAGCAATCAGAATAATACCAACAATAATGTTCATAAACGTTCTAAGTCTTATATATATATGTTAATGATCTCTACTTTTCATCACCGAGGGCTTCCTCGATTTCACTTGTCAACTTAGCGAGAACATTATCATAGGGCGAGGTATCGTTATTGGCACGCTCTTTCTGATACATCAGCGTGATGTCGATTAACGTCATCAGTGCCACTGTATGATCACTTTTGCGCCCCTTGTACGCCTGTGCATAGGCATTGTAGCGCTCGGTGATGAGCTTGGCTGCAGAGCGATAGTATTCTTCGTCCTCACGATTGATGACGACTTCTATCTCTTCGTCGTAGACGTGCAACCTGATATGTAATCTGTCCTTTTTCTGTTCTGGCATAGCATCAATTCCTTATTGATTTTCATCGCTGAGGATAGCAATGCATTTATTGACATCGCGAATCAGCTTCGACAAACGATCCTTGGCTCCTGTCAGGTCGCCATCGGTAATCTCAATCATCTTCGCCATTTTCAGTGAATTGTAGTCCGACTGCTGCTGTTCCAACTGCTGGCGTAACTGATTCATATCCTGTTCGTTCTTTTGTAGTATATCATACAGACTCTTATTCTCCTTTTTCAACTCTTGAAAGCGGAGAATCATCTGTCGGATGCGCGTCTCAAACGTCGCCAAAGCTTTCTCGTTAGCGGTCATACTTATTCACTTTATCCCACAAAGGTAGAAAATATAATTGACAATTGACAAATGTCAAATTGAGAATTAATAATTTTTAACTCTTATTCCTTCGGTTTGGGCTCTTTCTTAGCCAGCATCACCACTTTATACACGAAATTAGTGGTCCACTGCTGCGAGAATCCAAGCTTCTGCGCATACTGTCGAATAGCCACTACGGTCTTCATGACACCAGCGTCCGAGAAGTCGTTCTTCGTGAAGATATCGTTGACGGTCTTTTCCGTCATCGTACGGATGGCACTCTTGAAGATGCTGGGCACACGGAGCTTGAATTTCATCAGATTGCCCGTGAGCATCATCAGGTCCTGCGTGAAGCCCGAGAACTGATACATGTAGGTCTGTATGTCCTGTGGTTTCTTGCAGCGCTTGCGGATGCTCTGGTCGATTTCCTTCGTAAAGTCTTCGTCCATGCCGTAGAGTTCCTTCAGCATTTTCTTACACTTCGTCTTTTCGGCCAATCCCAGTTTATTGTTTTGCGTAGGCACCTTCAGCGTAGCCTTGAACACGCGCAAGTCAGGCAGTGCAGCCATATTGGTGATGCCCAAATCGGCAGCCATCACCGCCTGAAAATATACACGAATCAAGGTCATGAAGTCTTCCATGCCTCCTGCTTTCTGTTGTCCTTCCTTTTTTCCGAATAAATTTGATAAAAATCCCATATCTTATATTTTGCTATTGTATTAATTAACTATTTGTTTACCATCCCCAATTCTCATACTCGACATTGATGCCGCCCTGCATATACCAGTTGGCCAGCGTCTGCTCATAGAGTTGCATGAGCTGTACAGGAGCTTCCACATCCTCGCTGAACGGATAGACAGACAAAACGCTGTCGGTCTCTGGTACTGAAGAAGGTGACAAGAAAAGGTAAGCAGCCACCTGCAAAACATCCTCAAGAGTTATGCCGGCATCTTCCAGCATTTCCTCGGCATCTTCAGGAGTGAGATCAACCTTGGCCAGCGCGTCCTTGATACCAGGAATAAAATCCATAATCGCAGCCAAAGCGCCGGATCTGTTGGCACGATGGGATGCTACTAGCTGTGGGGCATTGTCACCCTTGACAATCTTACGCAGGTCAATGCCCCAGCTCTCCAGTGTCTTGATGACCTTCATGAGGTTGAGGTCCTTCACCACGTTGTGGTAATAGCGGTTCTGACCACCCTCGTAGTAGAGTACGGGCCAAACCTCAATGGCGGCAACAGTCTGGATGAGCCATATGATAGCCGATACGCTATGGTTGGCCTTGAATACCAGTGTGTTAGTCTGCAGGTTGGTTTTTCCTGGCACGGGGCTGGGCGTGAAGCCCTTTTCTCTCATCCAGGGGATGATGGCTCGGACACACTGGATAGGCACGTAGTTGTCGTGACGACTGTGTTCGATGAAGTAACGCTGCGTGGTGTCAATGTCCCAATCTTTCATGAGGTTGATTTTCTCCAATGCTGCCATGAAGGCCTTGGCCTGATCGCTTTCCACGTCCATATAGGCAGGCTGAATGAGGTTGTGCAGCGAATCCTGCATGCTGACACCATAGTCGCCGAGCGTCTCCTTCTTCTTGGTCTTGACATACTCCTTTGCACCAGTAGCCAGAGGTTCTTTGAACAAGTCCTTGTAGTCGATATTCAGGTGTAAATTCTCAACGGCAGAGATGAGCATCATGACGACGTCCTTGCAATCCTCACACCAGTCGCGCTTGACATACTCCTTATAGGCTATGACATAGTCGGTAGGACCACCACCGGCAAAGGTCTTGGTGATGGTAATACCCTTGTCCTTGTATTCCATATCGCGCAACTTGGCCACATAGAGCGTCTCTGAACCACCCTGCGAGAAACCCAGGTTGAAAAGATATTTACCCATGGGTATCTGATTGTCGGTAAGCAACTTACGTGCTGCCACTAGACCGTCGAGCGAGTTGCGGGCATTGACGTCACCACTATGGTAGAACGAGGGTTTGTCAATGCTTGAACCATAGCCTATGAAATCGCTCATAATGAGGATATAATTAGGCTTCAACGGATTGACAATCAGTCCGTTAATCAATTCTGAATTACCCGTCGAAGGCGCATCCTCGGGTGAGCCCAGCGTGGCGCGATTGAAAAGCAAGATACCGTCGCAGGGCGCCGAACCATCTACGACGTTGGAAGGTATCATGATGACTCCGCTGATAGTGACGGGCTTGCCGTCAGCATCCTTAGAGGGATATTCGTAGACGTAGCGGCGCACGGCACGCGTACTCAGAGTGACTCCACCAGCACGCGTCTTCACCGTCGTGTCTCTCTCTAAAATAATTTTATAGTCTGCAGACTGAGCTACAGCTGTCAAAACAACGTTGACAATAACCAGTAGGAATAATATTAAGCGTTTCATTGTCTTCTCATTTTTATATTACCATCCCCAATTCTCGTACTCAACATTGATGCCTCCCAGCATAAACCAGCTGGCCAGCGTCTGCTCGTAGAGTTGCATGAGTTGTACAGGAGCCTCAACATCCTCGCTGAACGGATAGATAGACAATACACTGTCTGCCTCCTGTGCCGACGAGGGTGATGACATAAGATAAGCAACCACCTGCATTACATCTTCAACGGTTATGCCTGCATCTTCCAGCATCTCCTCGGCATCCTCAGGAGTGAGGTCAACCTTGGCCAGCGCGTCCTTGATACTCGGAACAAGGTTCATGAGCGTAGCCAGGATGCCAGCCCTATTGGCACGATGTGTCTCAATCTGCTGGGGAGCCAATTTGATATTGATTAACTTGCGCAAGTCGATGCCCCAGCTCTCCAGTGTCTTGATGACCTTCATGATGTTGAGGTCCTTCACCACGTTGTGATAATAGCGGTTCTGACCGCCCTCGTAGTAGAGTGCAGGCCAAAGCTGAATGGCGACAGCCGTCTGTATAAGCCACACGATGGCAGCTGGGTCGTGGTTGAGTTTGAACACCACCGTATTGGTCTGCAGATTGGTCTTTCCTGGCACGATGCTGGGTTTGAAGCCTTTTTCCTTCATCCAGGGAATGATGACGCGTCCCGTCTGAACAGGTACATAGCGGTCGTGGCGTGAATGTAAGAGGAAGTACTTCCGGGTAGTATCTGGATTCGTCCATGTATCCATCAGCGACTTTTCGCGCAGCATCTTGCGGAGAGTCTTTGCAGCCTCGCTCTCGACATTGAAATAGGTCGGTGTGAGCATGTGGCTAAGCGAATCGGAACCAATATTCTTGGTAATCTGCGGCATGTGAAGCTTCTTGTCGAGGAACCATTCCTGAACATGTGATGCCAGCGGTTCCTGGAAAGTGTCATGGTAATTGAGGCCCAAACCATACCACTCGTTATAGGCTATAATCAACTGTGCTATGGCGCCCACGAAATCACAATAGCCGATACGCACATACTCGGTATAGGCCTTCTCGATGTCGAGGGGGCCACCGCCTGAAAAGGTTTTGTCAAAGGTGATACCTTTGTCCTTGTACTCCGTATCGCACAACTTGGCGACATACATAGACTCTGTACCTCCCTGCGAATAACCCATATTGAACAGAAAACGTCCCTCGGGGATGCCCTTTTCCTTCATCAGAGCCTTGGCTGCCAACAATCCGTCAAGCGAGTTACGGGCGTTGGTGTCACCACAAAGGTAGGCCTGAGGCTTGTCCTTGGAAGAGCCGAAACCGATATAGTCACTCATGACGAGCACGTAATTGGGTTTCAGGGGATTACATATGAAGGCACCTGACAATCTATCTATCTCGGAAGAGGGAGCCTCGTCAAGCGCAGATATGGTATAATGGTTATAGAGCAATATACCATCGGAGGGTACAGTTCCTTTGACAATGTCCAATGGGGCGAGAATGACACCGCTGATAGTTGCTGGGGTGCCCTTAGGATCCTTCGACTGATATTCATAGACAATATAGCGCACCTCACGCGTACCCAGCGTAATACCATTGAGCTTATACTTGAGGGTAGAATCCTTGTCTATGATGATTTTATAGGATGCTTCCTGTGCTACTGTCATCAAGACGCATGACAGCATCAACAGCATCATAAGTACTATTTTCTTCATAGCATCGGATATTTATTTGATAATGCGCTTGCGAGCAGTCTGGCCATTCTGTTCAATAAACAGGCCATTAACAGGCTGGCTGACACGCTGACCATTCATATTGTAATAGACAGCAGAGGGCTGGTCGGCCTCGTTGAAGTCAACATCCCGAATAGACGTTTTGCCGCCTGTCACCTCGAAGGTTGCTGCTACAGGATAATGGTCGCCCAATGGCTTGCCATCGTGTTTGTAACCTTCCGTATCGTAGACAAAAGATACAGGTTTAATCTTCGTACCTGTCGAAGGATTGATATAGATAATCTTATCCAACACCTCACCGTTTTCGAGCATGTTGGCATCATCCTCGCAGGCAACAATGCCATTCACGGGGGCAGGGTATTTGCCACCCTTCTCCAGTTCTACCCATACGTCAGAAGCAGTACCTTTGCCAGAATCGGCAATGGCATCAATGAACTTGGCCTTGATTTGATCACGACAATAGTAACTGTTCATATCGCCAACAACAATAATGGGACGGGTGTCCAGATGCTCCAGCACATCGTCCTTGAGTTGTTGCCACTGACTCAGACGGGCCGCACGGTCAAGCGTATCGACACCTTCCTTCTCGTCAGCCAGATCGCCAGCATCCATGTGCATATTATAGACAAGGATGCGTGTGCCGTTGGCCAAGGTCAATTCACTACGACGGAAGCCCTTACGAATCAGCTCGTCAGCAGCATGGCTGAACTTACCGAAATTTTTCTTCCAAAGCACTCGCTCGGTACTGGTCATCGTGATGTTATTCTTCCAGCAGGCACCCAGACCATCGGTATCAAAGTCTTCGTTCTGCAGGTGCAGGAAGTCAATCTTCTTGCCAGGGCTGTCGATGCCCACTCCACCAAGCCATCTGTCGAGTTTATAGTCATCCTCCAGCCACGTGGCCAACACTTCGTGGTAATTGAAGTCCTCTTGCGTGCAAATGATATCGTAGTTTTTCTTCAACAGATATTTGCCGATGCGGGCTGTTCCTGCATCACCAGGACCATCGGCATTTACCTTGACAAACCAAATCTTCTGAGGAAGACCATCAATATTCAGCGTGGCAACACTAAACCGCTCACTCTCCTGAGCACTAATCCCATGTATCCACGAAACCAGTAATACCAGCGTTAGGGCGCGTAAATAATTCTTCATTTATTATTCCTTTATTGTTAAATATCTTAATTATCGCCTACAAAATTAGATATTTTTGCGAAATCTACCAAATGTTTAGAGAATATTTTGTATCTTTGCCACCAATTAGTCACAACTAAAAGTTCATTATATGAAAGGTATCGTATTAGCCGGAGGCAGCGGAACGCGCCTCTACCCCATCACGAAAGGCGTATCGAAGCAGATGCTGCCAATCTTCGACAAACCCATGATTTACTACCCTATCTCGACACTGATGCTGGCAGGCATCCGCGAGATTCTCATTATCTCGACACCATATGACCTGCCTGCCTTCAAGCGCCTGTTGGGCGACGGTTCGGACCTGGGCGTACGCTTCGAATATGCCGAGCAACCCTCTCCCGACGGTCTGGCGCAGGCTTTTATCATCGGTGAGAAGTTCATTGGCGACGACTGCGTCTGCCTTGTCCTTGGCGACAACATCTTCTATGGCAGTGGGTTTACCGGTATGCTGAAGCAGGCTGTTGCCAACGCAGAAGAGAATGGTCAGGCTACCGTCTTCGGCTATTACGTCAACGACCCTGAGCGCTATGGCGTAGCAGAATTCGACGAAAACGGCAACTGTCTGAGCATTGAGGAGAAACCTGCCAAGCCCAAGTCGAACTATGCCGTCGTAGGACTGTATTTCTATCCCAACAGCGTGGTGGAGATTGCCAAGAACATCAAGCCCTCAGCACGTGGCGAGCTAGAGATTACCACCGTCAACCAAATGTATCTGGAGGACAAGAACCTGCTGGTACAGACGCTCCAGCGTGGTTTCGCATGGTTGGATACCGGTACGCACGACTCACTCAGCGAAGCCTCAACGTTCATCGAGGTCATTGAGAAACGCCAGGGGCTGAAAGTTGCCTGTCTCGAGGAGATTGCCTACAAGCGCGGATGGATTAGCAAGGAGCGGTTAAAGAAACTGGCCGAGCCAATGATTAAGAATGACTACGGCCAGTATCTCATGCGTCGCGCAGAGGAATAATACGTCAGATAATCCTTACTTCGAGAAATATCGCACGCAGTTGCGAAGGGCTGTAGGATTACCCATATCGTACATCGTACCCTTCAGTCGGATACCCATCATGCCGCTCTTCTGACGAACAGCCTCAAGGGCGGCAGTCAGTTCTATCTCACGCGTCATATCGCCCTCTTCATCGGCTTTCTGAATATCCGCGTCGAGCTGTGCAAAAACCTCTGGCGTCAGGATATACTGTCCGAAAACGGAGTAGTACTCTTTCTCACCCTCCTTGTTGCGCACACCCAGGAACTCCTCTGCATACGACGCCTTGGGTTTTTCGTGCATCACGGAGACGGTCAATTGTGTATGATCCTTGTCCTCCCACACACCGCTTAGGATACCGTAATGGCTCACCTCTGCCAGTGGAATAGGATGGATGCTGACCATCAGACGATTGTAACGCTCATACTGCTCTATCAACTGCAGGGCACAGGGTTTGTTCGACTGACTACGATAGAGCGTATCACCCAACAGCAACAGTACTGGCTCGTTGTTGGCAAACTCAACAGCCTGGAACACCGCATGTCCGAAACCACGTTTCTCGCGCTGATAGACGTAATGCAGGCGCTTGCCGATATCGAGAATACGATTTTCATATTCCTGCGCCTCTTTGTTCAACTTACTCAGGTGCTCATCACTCAGAGGACGCTCGAAGAATTCAGTATACTGGATGCGCTCCTCCTCTGAACCCAGTACCAGACAGATTTCCTCCACACCGCTCTTTACCAGTTCTTCCAACAGAATCAAGATGACGGGACGAACCATACCATCGGAACAAGGAATCGGGAAGAAGTCCTTCTTCAGCGAACGGGTAGCAGGATAGAGCCGTGTGCCGAAGCCTGCCACAGGGATGATGGCCTTACGGACGGTATGCACGGGATGAAGCGTCAGCGTATATGCCTTCATGCCCTGCGCATTCAGATAATCATGCAAACGTTGCTGGTCCTCCTCGCTACGTGCCAGGAATTGCACAGAGCCATCGCCATGCGAACCGACGCCCTTGCCGCCCCAGACCATAGGCTGGATCTGCGGGTCATGCAACACCTCGTGCAACTTCGGAGCCCACAATGCAGGTGACATAGGAGCAATATGCTGGTCGAACATCTCCTCTGCATGAGTCATGAGCTGACCCAGCCCCTCTGCATCGCCGGAAGCCATATACTTGATGGCCTTGTTCACAATATCGTGGTTCCACTCACCCAATGCCTTATGGAGGTTCTGTTCGGGTTCTGTCGAGGCAAAGGGGTAGGCCTTGTTCAGGTCCGACAGAATCCTGATGGTGTCCTTCTCGGCACACAGGTCGGCAAACACCCAATATAGTGTCTTCTTCACGTTCAGCGGTTTCACCTCAATCTCGTCACCATCGAAAGTCATCAGGTTGGGTTTCACGCCAAAGGCACAAGCCTGGTCCAGACGTCCGCAACGACTCGACGTGCGCAACTCGCCCAAATAGGCAATATTCATCTCACCCAGCGTATTAAGGTTGAGATTATATAATAAATTGAACGCGCGCGCGACAAGCACACAAATGGCTGCGCTCGACGACAGACCGCTTTTCATGGGCAGTGTCATCTCGGTTATGCGAATGCGCACACCACCAACCTTATACCACTCCAACATGTAGCTGGCCACGCCAGCACAATAACTGAAGAACGAACCCGACTTAGCCACGCGTTTCAATTCCTGTTCGCTCATCCGACAGGAAAAATCGCGCCACACGTCAGACAATTCTGGGGCATCACTATGCATCTCGAAGATGGTAGATTTCTCCACTTCGGCATAAATACCTTGTTCAATACCCGTCACAATTGAAGCACCCGGCAAAATGTCGGCATTCATCGTGCGATAGTGACCTGCCCAGTCAGTATGTTCTCCAAACAGGCACAGACGGCCTGGAACGAAAAGTTTTAGCATATTTTCTGTTTATATGTGCAATATTTATGCACAAAGGTACGAAAAATTTAGCAAAATGACAATTTTTAAGCAAAATATTTGGCAGTTTTGATAAAAATATATACTTTTGCAGGCGATAAAGTAAAAAAAGTTAATAACCAAACATCAAAATTCTACTGCCTATCGATAGAACTCTACTTCATAAAAATTGAAGAAAATATGAAGAATTATGCAAGCATGACCGACGAAAAGTTGGCCTTGCAGTATGCAGGAGGAGACAATAGGGCATTTGATGAGTTATTAGCTCGCAATCAAAAAAAGCTCTACGATTACATTTTGTTCGTGGTCCGCGACCCCGAGCAAGCTAACGACGTGTTCCAAGAGACGTTTGTCAAGGCTATCACCAAATTGCAGGAAGGCAAGTACACCGACTCCGGCAAGTTCACGTTCTGGCTGACGCGTATTGCCCATAACATCATCATGGACACCTATCGTCAGCAAAAGAACGTTCATGTCATAGAACCTACCATCGACAACGACCTGAGTAAGCTGAAGAGTGACGGCGTGATGGACCTCAATCGCGAGAACGAGTTTGTCAACGACCAGATTCTTCGCGACGTACGCCATATCATGGACTCGCTGCCCGCTCCACAACGCGAAGTGGTACATATGCGCTATTATCAGGAAATGTCGTTCAAAGAGATTGCTGAGACCACTGGTGTCAGTATCAACACATCCCTTGGCCGTATGCGCTATGCCCTCATCAACATGCGCCGTATGGCCAAAGAACACGAAATCCAGCTAAGCATGGAACTCTAGAACATCTAGAGTATCTAGAGAGCCCTGAGTTCGTGGATAGTCTGCTCTGGCGTGGGGCTATGAAACACATAGCTTCCTGCCACCAGCACGTCTACACCGGCCTTAACCAATCGTGGGGCCGTCTCGTTCTGTACGCCGCCGTCCACCTCTATCAGTGCCTTCGAGCCGCTTTCGTCGATGAGTTTCCGCAGTCGCTGTGTCTTCTGAATGGTGTTCTCGATGAACTTCTGTCCACCAAAACCGGGATTCACACTCATCAGCAACACCATATCGACGTCACAGATGATATCTTCCAGCAATGACACAGGCGACGCAGGATTCAGCGTCACGCCGGCCTTCATGCCTGCCTGATGAATCTCCTGCACGGTACGGTGCAGATGGGTACAAGCCTCCACGTGGACGTTCATCATCATCGCGCCCAACTTGGCAGTCTGTTGGATATACTGCTCCGGATGGACAATCATGTAATGAACGTCGAGGGGTTTCTTGCACTTCTTGGCCACAGCCTCAAGCACAGGGAATCCGAAAGAGATGTTGGGTACGAACACGCCATCCATCACATCCAGATGAAGCCAATCGGCCTCACTGCGGTTAATCATTTCCAGTTCGCTGTCCAGATGCAGGAAGTCAGCTGCAAGGAGCGACGGTGAAACCATTGTAGCCATGATTCACTTGTTTTTTTGAATTACACATACGCGCAAACTGCTTCAGGAACAGAATGGTGGCGGGGTTTGGCATAAATTCGTCTTGAGTAAAATGCTGCATAGGCAAAATCGTTTTTGGGGGTTATTTCTACTATTAAAACGCAACATTTTCTCATTTATTATATAAAAACAAAAAATTATTTTACGCGACACGATTCCACGTCCTTCATGCCGTTCAGGAAGTCGCGGGCCAGCATGCGTTTTTTGCCTGCCAACTGCAGTTCCACGATCTCCAGCAATTCGTCCTGTGCCGAGATACACAGTGTCTTTCCCTCAATACTGATCGTGCCGACGCCCCTACCCTGCTTACCGGTCTTGCGCGTCTTCCACACCTTCAGCACCGTTTCTTTGCCGTCAGCAGCGACCAGCGTCGTCCATGCTCCAGGCACGGGACTCAGTCCACGCACGAAGTCGTACACCTGCTTGGCATTTTTCGTCCAGTCTATCTCGCAGGTCTCCTTAAAAATCTTGGGGGCGGACTTAATGGGCAAACCATCGAGCACAGTGTCTTGAGGGATGCTAGCAGGATGGCCGTCTGCCGCGATGATGGCGTCCAGCGTTTCCAGACACAGCTGGGCACCTAGATGCATCAGTCCGTCGTACACATACTCCACGTCGGCATCGTCAGGAATGGCAAAGCGTTTCTTCATGATGATGCGCCCCGTGTCGATGTCGTGATCCAGGAAGAATGTCGTCACACCCGTCTCCGTCTCGCCATTGATAACGGCCCAGTTGATGGGGGCTGCACCGCGATACTGGGGCAGCAGGGCCGCATGGACGTTAAACGTGCCGTACTCAGGCATGGCCCACACCACTTCCGGCAACATCCTGAACGCCACCACCACCTGCAGGTTAGCTTCGTACGACCGAAGCTGTTCCACAAACGCAGGGTCCTTCATCTTCTCGGGTTGTAATACGGGCAAGCCGTGCGCCACAGCATACTGCTTCACCTGTGACGGCTGCATCTCCGTCTGGTGACGTCCCACGGGTTTATCGGGCTGTGTCACCACTGCCACCACGTTATACTCGTTCTCCACCAGCGCCTGCAGCGTCTCCACCGCAAACTCCGGCGTACCCATAAACACAATTCTCAAGTCTGTCTTCTTCATTGTCCTTCTCGATTAATGCTGCAAAGATAGTGCAAACCGAGCGAAATACAAAGAAAAAATGCATTTTTCTTTTATTTCCGAGGTGAAGCCTATCTTGACTATGGTCAAAGATACAATTTTTTTCCAATTCTCCCATACTTTAACCCTAAAAAGGATTTAAAAAAGTGGCTGATGTTTGGTCAATTCACTTTTTTTTCGTACCTTCGCGGCATGATAATAGAACTAAAACGTATTACGATCCTTGCAGTATGTCTGCTGACAATGGGAATGGAGATGAGTGCGCAGGACGGAATGGACCGTTTGGCGCGGGAAGTGATTGATGACATGACGCCAGGTTGGAATCTGGGAAATACGCTAGAAGCTGTGGCCACGTGGAGGGGAGTCGACTTTCTGAACAACAAGGGCGGCCTCGGTGCCGAGACCGACTGGCAGGGAACGAAGACCACGCAACAGGTGATAGACTACGTGAAAAGTCTGGGTTTCCGGAGCGTTCGCATTCCGTGTGCATGGGCTTACGGCCACATCAGCAATGCGGCGACATACGAGATTGACGCAACGTGGATGGCGCGCGTGAAAGAGATAGTGGACTACTGCATACGGGACGGTCTGTATGTGATGCTGAACGACCATTGGGACGGCGGTTGGCTGGAGAACCACATCGCAGATTCGGACGCGGCGACCATCGCGAAGAACAAGGAAGTGCTGACGGCACTGTGGACGCAGATAGCAACGGCCTTCAAGGACTACGACGAGCACCTGTTGTTTGCGGGACTGAACGAGCCGAACGCGGAGAATCAGGCTGCGACAAACAACCTGATACAGTATAACCAGACGTTTGTAGATGCCGTTCGCGCTACGGGCGGCAACAACGGAAAGCGCGTACTGGTGGTGCAGGGGCCGGCGACAAACATCGAACATACGTGTAACTTCATGGCGGGTAAGATGCCGACGGACGTCGTTGAGGGCAAACTGGCTATCGAGGTACACTATTATAACCCGTGGCAATTCTGGGGAATGGAGAAGGACGAGTCGTGGGGCAAGGTCTTTTACTACTGGGGACAGGGCAACCACCTGAGCGGCTCGACGCACAATGCCACATGGGGCGAAGAGGCCGATATGAAAAAACAGTTGCAGATGATGAAGACGAACTTCGTGGACAAAGGCTACCCCGTGGTCATCGGTGAATTCGGCGCCAACTGGCGTGACCTCTCGTCGCTGTCCAAAGAGAGTCAGGAGAAACATAACACCAGCATCAAGGCCCACTATCGCGAACTGCACCGGCTATGTAAGGAGTTGGGCGGTATGGTGCCGATGACGTGGGACACGAACTACCTCAACCAGGAGGGCACGAAGGGTTGCATGACCATCGTCGACCGCCAGAAGCTGGAGGTCTTTGACACGTATGCAATGGAAGGCATCAACGAAGTATATCCCCGCCCGAGCGACACTGGCATAAACCCTAAGGTTGTCCCCTCCCGTCAGCAGGAGGGGACGTTCTACACCCTGCAGGGCATACGCATCAACGGTGAACCGACAGAGAGGGGCATCTATATCGCGAATGGTAAAAAAATAAGCAAATAAAAGACAAGACAAACTATGATGAAGAAACTATTGATGATGACGGCTATGGTTTGCCTAACGGCGGTAACAAGCCACGCCGCACAAGTGGTCGTAGAGACAAAGAATACGTCGCTGGTATTGGACGTAGAGAAGGGCCGGCAGCCCCAGTATGTGTATTACGGACTGCGTCTGGATGCGCAGGAATTGCAGCATCTGCAGACTCCTCGCGACGGACGGATGGACGCCTATCCCGTGTATGGCATGAACTGTCCCGCTGAGGCCGCACTGGCCATGAAGCACGGTGACGGCAACATGTCGACAGCAGTGGTCTGCGACAGTTGGGAACAGGCGAACGGCACGGTGAGCATCACGATGAAAGACCCCGTGTATGGCACGGTGGTGAAACTGAACTATAAAGCCTACACGGCAGAGGACATCATTGAGATGTGGTCGGAGGTGACCAACACTGAGAAGCAGCCAGTGACGCTGACGACATTTGCCTCGGCTATGGTTCCCATCCGCAGGGGCGACGTGTGGATGTCGAGCTTCTACGGTTCGTGGGCCAACGAGGCACGGCTAGTAGAGGAACCACTGACGGCAGGACAGAAGCAGATAGTGAACAAGGATGGCACACGCAATGCGCATACAAGCCATGCGGAGGTGATGTTCTCGCTAGACGGCAAGGCACGGGAGAATGCCGGACAGGTCATCGGTGCCGCACTGTGCTATGCGGGCAACTACCGTCTGAAGGTGGTCACCGACGACACAGAGTACCACTATTTCTTTGCGGGCATCAACGAGGATAACTCCGAATATCACCTGAAAAAGGGCGAGACATTCGTGACACCGAAGCTAGCGCTGTCGTTCTCGGACAAAGGACTCTCGGGTGTGTCGCGCAATTTCCATAAGTGGGGCCGCAACTACATGCTCGCCAACGGCAACAAGGAACGCAAGATCCTGCTGAACTCGTGGGAAGGTGTCTATTTCGACATCAACCAAAAGGGCATGGACCAGATGATGCATGATATCGCGTCGATGGGTGGTGAGCTGTTTGTGATGGACGACGGATGGTTTGGCGACAAGTATCCGCGCAAGGTGGACAACTCCAGTCTGGGCGACTGGGTGGTGGACAAGAACAAACTGCCCGAGGGTATCGAAGGCCTATTGCGCGACGCTAAGAAGAACGGTGTGAAGTTCGGCATCTGGATAGAGCCCGAGATGGCAAACACGACCAGTGAACTATACGAGGCTCACCCCGACTGGATTGTGAAGGCTCCGAAGCGCGAACCCGTGCTGGGTCGTGGCGGCACGCAGGTGGTGCTCGACCTGGCAAATCCCAAGGTGCAGGATTTCGTATTTAACGTGGTGGACGAACTCATGACGAAATATCCTGAGATAGACTATATCAAGTGGGATGCCAACATGCCGATTATGAATCATGGTTCGCAGTATCTGACCATGAACGACCAGAGCCACCTCTACATCGAATTTCATCGTGGTCTGGAGAAGGTGTGCCAGCGCGTGCGGGCGAAATATCCCGAACTGACCATCCAGGCGTGTGGCTCGGGTGGCGGACGTGCCAACTGGGGCATACTACCCTACTTCGACGAGTTCTGGGTTTCGGACAACACCGACGCCCTGCAGCGCATCTACATGCAGTGGGGAACAAGCTATTTCTTCCCTGCCATCGCCATGGCCTCGCATATCTCCGCAACGCCCAACCATACCGTATTTCGCACGACTTCGCTGAAATATCGCATCGACGTGGCTATGAGCGGTCGTCTGGGTATGGAGATACAACCCAAGAATATGACTGACGACGAGAAGGCACTCTGCCGCAAGGCCATCAACGAATACAAGGAGATTCGCCCCATCGTGCAGTTTGGTAACATCTACCGTCTGGTGTCGCCCTACGACCGCAAGGGTGTGGCGTCGCTGATGTACGTCACCGACCAGCAGGACAAGGCCGTGTTCTACTGGTGGAAGACTGAGTCGTTCCAGAACGAACACCTGCCACGTGTACGGATGGCCGGTCTCGACGCTAATAAATATTATAAGGTACGCGAGCTGAACCGTATCGACCTGAAGCCGATGGATTGTGAGGGTAAGAGTTACAGCGGTGCCTACCTGATGAATCACGGACTGGAGATACCGTATCGCAACGAAACGGAATGGGCGAAGAAAAACGACTGGTCAAGCAGGGTACTGCTTCTCGAGACCTTCTAGCTTACATCCGCGAAGGTCGCGAGATGACGCAGGGTGAGAAACTCAGGCTGATCATCAGCCTGAGTATTCCTTCTATTCTCGCACAGATCTCCGCGACAGTCATGTTCTTCATCGACGCCTCGATGGTAGGTCACTTGGGCGCTAAGGCCTCAGCAGCCATCGGACTCGTCGAAACCACAGGATGGCTCTTGGGCGGACTGGCGTCGGCAGCCAATATGGGGTTCTCGGTACAAGTAGCACACGCCATCGGAGCCAACGACATCAAGCGCGCCCAGCGTGTGTTGCGCCAGTCACTGGTGTGTTGTGCCATTTACGCCATTGTCATGATGCTCATCGCCGAAGCCATCAGCATTCCCCTGCCCTACTGGTTGGGCGGTTCGGAGGAGATAGCCCACGACGCAACGCTCTATTTCGCTATCTTCTGTGCGGCAGGCATTTTCTTCCAGATGGAAGGTCTGGCAGGCTCTATGCTAAAGTGTTCGGGCAACATGAAGATTCCGTCGATGCTCAACATCCTGATGTGTGTGATGGACGTCGTATTCAACTATGCGTTCATCTATCTGTTAGGCATGGGCGTGGCGGGTGCAGCCATCGGCACGGGAGTAGCCATGTTTATCACGGCCTTGCTGATGATGTACTTCCTGCTGTACCGTTCGGACATGTTGGGCATTCTAAGGAAAAGCGAGCGGGAAGAGGTAAAAGGCAAGAGGTTGCCACTGTCATGGGACAAGTTCAAGCCGCAGGCCGACGTCGTAGGCAACGCATTCAAAATTGGTGCGCCTATGGGACTGCAACACATGCTCATGGGGTCGGCACAGGTTGTCAGCACACTGATTGTAGCACCACTGGGCACTATCGCCATCGCCGCCCACTCGCTGGCCATTACCGTCGAGAGCCTCTGCTACATGCCGGGCTTTGGCATCGCCGAGGCCGCTACAACGCTGGTAGGTCAGAGCTTTGGCGCGGGCAAGAAACTGCTCACGCGACAGTTTGCCCACATGTCGGTGGCACTGGGTATGGGTGTGATGACGCTGATGGGATTGTTTATGTATGTGTTTGCAGCAGAACTGATGGCCATCATGACACCCGTCGACGAAATCATTGCCTTAGGTACACAGTGTCTACGCATTGAGGCCTTCGCGGAACCATTGTTTGCTGCGTCCATCGTCTGTAACGGTGTGTTCGTCGGTGCTGGCGACACGCTGAAACCCGCTATCATGAGCCTTGGCTCCATGTGGGGCGTGCGACTGACGCTCGCCGCCCTGCTGGCAGTGACCTATGGTCTGCCAGGTGTGTGGACAGCGATGGCTATCGAACTGACCTTCCGTGGCATGATATTCCTTGTCCGACTGTTCCACGGAGGATGGATGCGGAAAATGATATAAAAAAAAAGGATTCATCGCTGAATCCTTCTTTCTCCTAACAATCTTTCTACTTAAGGACTTTAGTTGTTATAGTCTTTCCGTTTGCCATTCGCTCCACGCGGATGTTTACGCCTTTTTGCGGCTCTTCCAACCTGCGTCCGTCCAGCGAGTAGTATTCTGTGGCGACAATGGCCGTTGTGCAGACGGTATCTATTCCCGTCACAGGTTTGTTATAGGCGGGATAGTATTCTTCAAAGTTGCTCTCGCCATCTGCATTACCTGCCTTCATGATGTCCTCAACCAGCGAATTAGCAAAGACCTCCAGATTAGTGTACCAACCTTTTCCGTCAATCGTCTTCTTCATGCCGTCGGCCTTGTTCTCAGGATCCAGACCGTTGGCAATCTCCCACGCGTCAGGGATGCCGTCGCCATCGGTGTCGTAATCAGATGGATGCTGACCCGTAGGGAACGTATCCTCAGTATAACCATTGACATCAGATACCAAGTCGATGCGTCCCTTCTTCTTCGTTACGCTGCCTGTATAGGTGGCCGTGCCGGTGCGGGCTTCCTCGAAATAACGTGCATCCACATCATCGGCATACAACGATGCACCACTGAGTGCCGTTACCTTGTCGAAAGCCATGGCAGCAACGTGGGTAGTAATTTCTCCAATGGGTGCGGGCTCGTCCAAACGGATACGCACACAGTCTGTACCAGCAGAATTCTTCTTGTACGTCACGTTTTCACCATTGTAATGGTTGGGGTCCGGACTCCAACGCTCACCGTCAATAAGATAAGTACCGTCGTCGTATTTGATGTTAGACCAACCATTGAAATTGGCGGTGCTGTTCATCTGATTGCCATCAATGAAGTAGCGACTGGTCATCGTCCACAGGTTCGGATGACCGCTGGCATTACCACTGGCCCCGACCGTCACCTGAGTCACGCGATTGGTAGAAGCAGCGGGACCGGTCTTATAATAGTTGTTCACGATGTTGATTTGTCCACCGCCAGGACCTCCATAGCAGCCATCACCACAATTATAAATAACACAATTGCGGAAATCGACGTTCTCAGCCTGTACTGTATTCTCCCATTTGTATTCGTTGTACAATTTGTTGCTGGTGTAACCCGTCCATTCGTAGCGTGCACCGTTGAAACGCGGCGAACGGTTGGCCACATGGGCAATAAGATTATGGTGGAAGGATGCCAGTTTGCCGCCCCAGATACCGCCATAGCCATGTTCACCCTTACCATGACCCGCGTTTACAAGGCTTTCAGCAATGGTACACCACTGCATGGTGAAATTATTGTTGTCGTAGAACGAAGCCACTTCGTCGATGCTCCATGAGAAAGAGCAGTGATCGAGGATGATACCCGTCTTGTTACGCTGCCAAATGGCGTCCGCACCGTCATCAATACTCTTTTCCTGACCACGACGACTACGGATGAATCGGATGATATTATTCGCACCTGGCTGAATAGTAAAGTAACGCAGGGTGATGCCTGGATAGGGAGCTGTCTGTCCGAGAATAGTTACATTGTCCTTAATACTGATGTTCGATGTCAAGGGGATGACGCCAGCCACGTCGAACACCACGATGCGGTTAGCCTTGCTCACAGCATCGCGAAACGACCCCGTGCCAGTGTTCTTCAAGTTTGTTACGTGGTAAACTGTTCCCTCACGTCCACCAGTAACATAGCGGCCGTGTCCCTCTGCACCAGGGAATGCCGGGGCACCCGTCTGGGCCCCCGACATCACTGTTGTCAACGCTGCAACCAACGTTAGAAAACACTTTTTTAGTAGAATCATTAGTAGTTGTTTTGAATTCGTTGGCAAAGTTACGCATTATTCCCGGAAAACGGAGCGGGAATTGATAAAAATCAAGCGAAAACGTTTACGTCTAGCTCTTTACTTCTTTTTAACGTCAAGTGAGTAATCGGAATCCGTGTCGTAGCCGAGCATTTCCATTTCGAGGGAAGCCCAGATGAATGGTCCCACGCCCTTCGCGTCGTTGTAGCGGATAGGTTCAGAGAGGTAGTACGCGTAGCTGCCGTCACGACGACGGTTCTCTTTGACACTGCCCTTCGGATTGATTTTCTTCATAGCGGCAATGACCTCAGGCGTCTCAGCTGGGCCGAGACCAGCAACACTACAACACTCGGTGAGCGAAATGGTTTTATCAGGATGTACCTTAATAAACTTATTGATAATACCCTTATAAGCCTTGATACCGGCGTCGCGATATTTCTCACCGACATAGCCCTTGCGGTAGGCTTTCAACAACGCGTACGTGAACATGGCGGAGCACGTGCTTTCGAGATAATTCCCTTCGCGACTGGGGCTGTCCATTACTTGATACCACACACCGCTGTCCTTGTCCTGCCATTTCAGGATGGCGTCGAAGTCGCTCTTGAGCAGGTCGATGACCTCCGAACGGCGGGCGTAGTCCTCGGGCAGGGCGTCAAGCACTTCGATGAGTGCCATCGTATACCAACCCTGCGCACGGCCCCAGCAGTGTTGCGACAAACCTGTCTCCTTGTCTGCCCAGAAGGTCTTGCGCGTCTCATCGTAGGCATGTCGGTTCAAACCCGTCTTGGGGTCGAGGGTACGCTGATAGGTGATTTTCAGCTGGTTCACTGCATCATCATAGATACTGGTGACAGGGTTGCCCTTGGTACGTTTGCCCTTGGGTGCTTTTTCAGTAATCGGAGCCGTGAGACAACGGAACGGCAGCCCCATGAAGATGCCGTCGAGCCATACCTGATAGGCGTAGACAGCCTTGTGCCAGAACACGCGGTCGGCAACAGTACGCGGCTGGTCCTGCAATTGTTTCATCATCAACTGCATGGCCTTCAGGTTCTTTGCCTCGGGCCAATTTTGATACATGCGTGTGACGAAATGGCCTGTGCGGATGTTGTCGAGATTGTAGTCGAGGATATTGAATCCGCGGATGTTGCCATCAGCGTAAATCATCGTGTCAGTATACTCCTGACAATACTTGCGGATAGCCTCACCACCATAGCACAAATAGGTGTCGAGCATGCCTTCAAGTTCAATGCCCATGACATAGCTCCACTTAGGAGTCGTCGAGAAATCAAGCAGATAGCTCTTCGGCACGCGCTGCATCTCGCTGTAGGTGAGCCACTCGCTATAGTGTTTATACGGTTTCTCCTGCAGCACCAACGAACCATTAATCATAAGGTTGTCGTAGGTAACGTCCTGCGCAAGACCAATTTGATGGATGGGCTTGCTATAGACGCCGTCGAACTGGCAGTTCTTGACAGTAATGTTGTTGACGGTATAGGCCAGCTTAGGGTCGTCGTAACCTACTATCATCACGCCATACTTCGACTTCTTGCAGGTAACGTTCTCCATCGTCACATTACGGACGGTAGGATAGAAACCACGACAGCACACCTCGCGGGGCTCGTAGTCGGTATTGATCTTGAGCACGGCCTCACCACACTGACCGACAGTGATGTTGCGCATGTTGATGTTCTCGATGACACCTCCACGGCAGGAGTTCGTCTTGATACGCAACACGCGGTCCAGCGACGGAGAGTCCATCTCGCAGTCATGGGCATAGACATTCTGACAACCACCGGAAATCTCAGAGCCGATGACCACACCACCGTGACCATTGTTGAACTTCGAATTGCGAATAATGATATTTTTCGACGCACGGCCGGCAAACGCACCCTGACCACCCTCACGACCATCGTTATTGCGGCCGCTCTTGATGGCGATGCAGTCGTCACCGGTGTTGAAATAGCAATTCTCGATGAGCACGCGGTCGCACGACTCCGGATCGCAGCCATCGCCGTTGGGCCCATTATTATTAATATGTACGCCACGCACGGTGATGTCCGTCGACAGCAGGGGATGAATTACCCAGAACGGCGAGCGCAACAGTGTGACATCCTCGATGAGGATACCCTCACACTGATTGAGGTTAATCATCTGCGGACGCAATCCGTCGGTGGGGCCGAAGCGACGCTCATCCATAGGCACACCGTCCTCGGCATACTTCAACAGTCGTGCCCGTGCTCCCATATTCTGAGCGATGCCACCCTCTTTCATACCAAACTTCTTGCTGCCACACCATGGCCACCACGTGTCGTTCGAACCACCACCGTCGATGGTGCCCTTACCTGTAATGGCGATGTCACGCGCCTGATAGGCATAAATGAGCGGCGAGAGGTTCCAGCAATCAAGACCTTCCCAGCGCGTAGGCACTATGGGGTAAAGCTCGGGCTCGAAGGCGAACTCCAATACAGCACCCTCCTCAACAACGAGGTTGACACCACTCTTCAGCTGAATGGCAGCCGTAAGAAACCGCTGACCGGCAGGCACGATAACACGTCCGCCACCTTTCTGCGAGCATTTGTCAATGGCCTTCTGTATCGCCTTTTGGTTCTTTGCGGCAGTATTGTCGGTCTTTGCGCCAAACTTGGTTATCACATACGCCTTGTCGGCAAACTGCGGCAGACGGATGCTCTGCTCAATCTGTTTGTACTCCTGGTCGTTCCAGCCCTTAGCCTGTACAGCAACAGCCACAACGGTGAGAAGCATCACGATTTGTAGAAATCTCTTCATGTTTTTTATTTGTTCTAGTAGTTCTGCTTGCAAAGGTACGAAAAAAAGGACAAAGTACCAAATTTAATGAGGTATTTCCTAGCGCAATCGTTTTAGTTATTGCATGGAATGGTGAAGGAAATGTGCAAAATAAAAGAAAAAAGGAGGGCGATGCCCTCCCCTTTCAAATATCATCAGTTTAAATCTCCCAACCAATGGCTGAAGCGCCCAATACAGCAGCCGACGCACCGTCGAGACCACTGACCAGGAACTGAGCCTTGTCCTTGAATATCTTCATGACGTGTTCATTGTAGCTACGCTTGATAGGCTCCATAATCAGATCGCCAGCCTTTACCATACCACCGAAGAAGATGTAGGCCTCAGGACTGGAGAATGCCGTGAAGTCGGCACAAGCCTCGCCCAGCATCTTGCCGGTAAATTCGTAAATCTCCTTGGCTAACTCATCGCCCTTGCTCGCAGCGATAGACACGTCGAGCGAAGTGATTTCCTCCGGATTCATCTCGCGAAGCAGCGAAGGACGGTCTGTCTTTGCCAGCAGTTCACGAGCTGTACGGGCCACACCCGTTGCCGAGCAGTAAGCCTCCAGACAACCGGTACGACCACAACCGCAACTGCGACCCTCTGCACCACGAACCATCGTTACGTGACCTAGTTCACCGGCAAAGCCGTCGTGACCATAGAGCAGCTGACCATTCACCACAATACCAGAACCGACACCCGTTCCCAGCGTGATGACGATGAAATTCTTCATGCCACGGGCAACGCCATAGACCATTTCACCCAGTGCAGCAGCATTGGCATCATTGGTCAGCGCCACGGGAATGCCGTCCAGTTGGTCGCTGAATAGTTTTGCCAAAGGGACAATACCGTCGTGTGCCCAAGGCAGATTGGGAGCGAATTCGATGGTGCCGTTGTAGTAATTGCCATTGGGCGCACCGATACCCATAGCCTTGATTTTTTCAATACCGCCTACCTGTTCAATGATAGGCTGCAATGCTTCAACAGAAGCTTTGACATAGTCTTCAACTTTGGTATAACCACCAGTTTTGATAGCGGTAGTAGCTTTGATTTCACCACGAGCATCAACGATGCCGAATACTGAGTTCGTACCTCCTAAGTCTAAACCGATGACATAGGGCTTAATTCCTTGTTGTTCCATTGTTTTTATGTTTTTAAGTTACGTCTATTTTATGAATCTGCCTACAAAGGTACAAAAATATTCCGAAACTGCAAGGATTTAGCAAAATATTTCGTACCTTTGCAGTCGATATGGCATTTCCGATACATATAAATATCGTAGATTTGGTATTCAAGGGCATGCTAATAGGCATGATTGCATCAGCACCCATGGGACCGGTAGGCATCCTTTGCGTACAGCGCACATTGAACAAAGGACGCTGGTATGGGCTTGCCACAGGCATTGGCGCTTCCATCAGTGACATCATCTATGCCGGCATCACGGGCTTCGGTATGGCATTTGTCATGGATTTCATCAACAATGACCAGAACAAGTTCTATCTGCAAATTATCGGTAGTGTGCTGTTGTTGGGCTTCGGTATCTATACGTGGCGCATGGACCCGACAAAGAACATGCACCAGTCCGGACAACAGAAAGGGTCACTGTGGTACAACATCTGGACGGCTTTCTTGGTCACATTCTCCAACCCACTGATTATCTTCCTTTTCATGGCACTGTTTGCACAGTTTGCCTTTGTCATTCCCGACCATCCGTTCGAGATGATGGTGGGCTTTGCAAGCATCATTGGAGGAGCGCTGCTATGGTGGTACGGTCTGTCGTGGCTGGTGGACAAAGTACGCACCATCTTCGACGACCATGGCATCCGCATCATCAATCAGGTCATTGGAGCTGTCGTGACGTTATTCTCTGTTATTTCACTGTTCGGTACAGTGACCAACCTTTTCAGATTCTTTTAACATAACAACGTTATAACATCATAACGACCAAGGAAAATGTTTATCTCACAGGATTTACGAAAAAACAATATTGCAGAATATCTGCTGTATATGTGGCAGGTAGAGAATATCATCAGGGCTTTCGACTGTTCGCTGACGCGTATACGTAAGGAGTATATTGCGCGGTTCGACTATACTGACGAACAAAAAGAAGAGCTGACCGACTGGTATGGCCATCTTATTCGTATGATGAATCAGGAGGGCTGTCGCGAACAGGGACACCTGCAAATCAACAAAGTGACGATGCAAACACTTGTCGAACTGCATACCCAACTGTTGGCATCAACGAAGTTTCCGTTTTACAATGCAGAATATTACCGTGTGCTACCCTATATCGTAGAACTTCGCAACCGTGGTGCCAATAAGGACGAGAATGAAATCGAGACGTGCTTCAATTCGCTCTATGGCGTCATGATGTTACGCCTGCAGAAGAAGGAAATCAGCACCAATACGGAGCACGCCATCAAGGAAATCACCACATTCCTAGGGATGCTCTCAGACTATTACAAGAAAGATAAGGAAGAAGGTTTAAAATTCGAATAATGAATATATTGATTACTGGCTGTAACGGCCAATTAGGTAACGAGATGCAACTGCTGGAGAAGGCGAATCCCCAGCACACCTATTTTAATACGGATGTCGCTGAGTTGGATATCACCAATCAGGCTGCTATTGAGACCTTTGTAGCGGAGAACGCCATTGACGGCATCGTCAATTGTGCCGCTTATACGGCTGTCGATAAGGCAGAGGACAACGAGGAACTTTGTCAGCGATTGAATGCCGAGGCACCTGCCTATCTGGCTCATGCTATGGGTAAGCGTGGAGGGTGGATGATTCAGATTTCTACTGACTACGTGTTTGATGGTACCAATCACACGCCCTATACGGAGGATGAGGGCACCTGTCCCAACAGCGTCTATGGCAAGACGAAACTGGTGGGTGAATTGAATGTTCAGAAACTGTGTGAGCGTTCGATGATTATCCGTACGGCATGGATGTATTCGACTTTTGGCAACAACTTCGTAAAGACGATGATTCGTCTGGGCAAGGAGAAACCGGAACTGGGTGTCATCTTCGACCAGATAGGCACACCGACATACGCCCGCGATTTCGCCCGCGTCATCATGACAGCCATCAACAAAGGTATCGTTCCGGGCATCTACCATTTCTCCAACGAGGGTGTTATCTCGTGGTACGACTTCACCAAGGCCATCCATCGCCTTGCGGGCATCACCTCGTGTCACGTCCGTCCGTTACATACAGCCGAATATCCGACGCCTGCCACCCGTCCGCATTATTCCGTACTCGACAAGACGAAAATCAAGCAGACCTACGGCATCGAGGTGCCTTATTGGGAGGAGTCATTGAAAGAATGTATTGAAAAGTTATGAATCAAGAAATAGAAAGAAGAAGAACATTTGCGATTATCTCGCACCCAGACGCTGGTAAGACCACGCTGACAGAGAAGTTTCTGCTGTTCGGTGGTCAGATACAGGTGGCTGGTGCAGTGAAGAACAACAAGATTAAGAAGACCGCTACTTCCGACTGGATGGACATCGAGAAGCAGCGTGGTATCTCCGTGTCGACGTCCGTGATGGAGTTCGACTATACGCCTCCCGTGGACGGCAGTTCTCCCGCTGTCGAATACAAGGTCAACATCCTCGATACCCCAGGTCACCAGGACTTTGCCGAGGATACGTACCGCACATTGACGGCCGTCGACTCAGCCATTATCGTGGTGGATGGTGCCAAGGGCGTGGAGACGCAGACGCGTAAATTGATGAACGTATGCCGCATGAGGAATACGCCTGTCATCATCTTCATCAACAAGATGGACCGCGAGGGTCGCGACCCGTTCGATCTGCTGGATGAGTTGGAGCAGGAGTTAGAAATCAAGGTGCGCCCGTTGTCGTGGCCCATCAATCAGGGTGCGAAGTTCAAAGGCGTGTACAATATCTACGAAAACAAGCTCGACCTGTTTACGCCCGACAAGCAGCGCGTAACTGAAAAGGTCAGTGTGGAGGTCGGTTCCCCCGACCTCGATAAACGCGTCGGGGAAACCGACGCCGCCAAGCTCCGCGAAGACCTGGAACTAGTAGACGGTGTCTACCCCGAATTCGACGTCGAGACATATCGCTCTGCTGAGGTGGCTCCCGTGTTCTTCGGTTCGGCACTGAACAACTTTGGTGTGCAGGAACTCTTAAATTGTTTCGTGGAGATAGCCCCTAGTCCCAAGCCCACGAAGGCAGAGGAGCGCATGGTACAGCCCGAAGAGCAGAAATTTACAGGTTTCATCTTTAAGATTACCGCTAATATCGATCCCAACCACCGCTCGTGCATTGCCTTCTGTAAAGTGTGCTCTGGAAAATTTCAGCGCAACCAACCCTACCTGCATGTGCGTCAGGGAAAGACTTTGCGATTCTCGTCGCCCACACAATTTATGGCCCAGCGCAAGAGTACCATCGACGAGGCGTGGCCCGGTGACATCGTGGGCTTGCCCGATACAGGGGGTATGTTCAAGATTGGTGATACCATCACCGAGGGTGAGCAACTCCATTTCCGCGGTCTGCCTTCCTTCTCGCCTGAACTCTTCAAGTACATCGAGAATGACGACCCCATGAAGTCTAAGCAGTTACAAAAAGGTATCGACCAGTTGATGGACGAGGGTGTCGCTCAGTTGTTCGTCAACCAATTTAACAACCGCAAAATCATCGGTACCGTAGGTCAGCTGCAGTTCGAGGTCATCCAGTACCGTCTAGAGAACGAGTACAACGCCAAATGTCGCTGGGAACCCGTACACCTGTATAAGGCATGCTGGATTGAGAGCGACGACGAGAAAGAACTGGAGAACTTCAAGAAACGCAAGTACCAGTACATGGCGAAAGACAAGGAAGGTCGCGATGTATTCCTTGCTGATTCGGGCTACGTGCTATCAATGGCGCAACAGGACTTTGAACACATCAAATTCCACTTTACATCAGAGTTTTAGAACACGAATTTAACGAATCTCACGAATTTTATATGACGAGAGAAGAAGATATCAAGAAAGCCGTAGAGGTATTACGTAAGGGCGGAGTCATCCTCTACCCTACCGATACCGTATGGGGTATCGGCTGTGATGCCACAAATGCAGAGGCCGTGAAGCGCGTGTATGACATCAAGCAGCGCGACGACTCAAAAGCACTCATCTGCCTTGTGGATAGCGACGCCCGTATGCAGCGCTACTTCCGTAACATACCCGATGTCGCCTGGCAGCTTATCGACAGCCTAAAGAGTGTGTCCGACGATTCTGTCGTCGGAACGAAGCCCACCACCATCATCCTCGATGGCGCCATCAACCTCGCTCCGAACCTCATTGCCGAGGACGGCAGCTTGGGCATTCGCATCACGCAGGAACCCTTCTCGAAGGAACTCTGCTATCGTTTCCAGAAAGCGCTGGTTTCTACCTCTGCCAACATCAGTGGCGAACCTGCCGCACAGAACTACTGCGACATCGACCCGCGCATCATCGAACAGGTGGACTACGTCTGCTGGAGTCGTCGTCAAGAACATAAACCCCATACGCCAAGCAGCATCATCCGTCTGCGTGAAAACGGCGAAGTGACTATTATCAGACAATAAAGAACGATGGAGCGACAGAGCGAACAGGTGATAGGACCCAAGTGGTTACAACGACTGCATGAGTGGCGCGTACAGAATGTCAGCGATAAGATGTTCCTGCTCGTACTGGCATTCCTTGTAGGACTGTTATCTGCTGTGGCTGCATACGTCCTGCACGGACTCATCAACATCATCGTCGACCTGCTGACGGGTAAGTTTGCCACCGATTCATACAACTGGCTCTATCTGGTTTATCCTGTAGTGGGTATCTGGCTGACGTCGCTCTTCGTACGCTATATCGTGAAAGATAACATCTCGCACGGTATCACACGCATCCTCTATGCCATCTCGTCAAACCGTTCCCGCATAAAGGCACACAACACATGGTCGTCGGTCATTGCCTCCGCCATCACCATCGGTTTCGGTGGTTCTGTGGGAGCCGAGGCACCGATTGTACTGACGGGATCGGCCATCGGTTCAAACCTCGGAAAACTGTTCCGTTTGGACAACAAGACGCTGATGACGCTCGTGGGCTGTGGTGCAGCCGGTGCTATTGCGGGAATCTTCAAAGCACCTATTGCAGGACTGGTCTTTACGCTCGAAGTGTTGATGATCGACCTGACGATGGCGTCACTATTACCCATCCTCGTTTCATGCGTGACGGCCACTTGTTTCACCTATATCTTCAGCGGTAATGCCGTCATGTTCTCCTTCCAGCTCGATAGCGACTGGACGGTGGAACGCATACCGGCGTCCATCCTGTTAGGCGTGACCTGTGGACTGGTATCGCTCTATTTCATCCGTACGATGAATGCCTGCGAGGATATGTTTGCACGTTTCAAAGACAAGCCATACGTCCGCTTGGCTATCGGTGGCGCTATCCTCAGCACACTCATCTTCGTCTTCCCGTCACTCTATGGTGAAGGCTACCACTCTATCAACCTGCTGTTGAACGGTAAGACAGAAGCAGACTGGAACCAGATCTTGGAAGGTTCACTGTTCTATGGACATTCAGAATACATTATTATATATATAGGATTAGTACTGCTCACCAAGGTCTTTGCCACTTCTGCTACAAATGGTGGTGGTGGCTGTGGCGGTACATTCGCACCCTCGCTATTCATTGGATGCTTCACGGGATTCCTCTTTTCACGACTATGGAACATCCATCAGATAGGTGTTTATGTGCCTGAAAAGAATTTCTCGCTCTTGGGCATGGCGGGGGTGATGTCGGGAGTCATGCACGCACCACTGACAGGCATCTTCCTCATTGCCGAGATCACCAGCGGCTATAACCTCTTCATGCCACTGATGATTGTCGCCGTTTCCAGCTACCTCACTATCAGCATCTTCGAACCTCATGGCATCTATGGTCTGCGCTTGGCAAAACAGGGAAAACTGGTGACCCACCATACCGACCATGCCGTATTGACGCTGATGAGTCTCGATTCTGTCATTGAGCGCGACTTCCAAGCCGTTGACCCAGATATGGAGTTAGGACAGATGGTACATAAAATCAGCCGTTCACACAACAGCGTCTTGCCCGTGACCGATGCTGCAGGAACACTACTCGGAGAAATCAATATCATCAAAATACGCCACGTCGTCTTCCGCACCGAACTGTACAACCATTTCCGTGCATCACAACTGATGTCTGAACCTGACGCCACATTGAGCGACTCTACACCCATGACACAGGTGATGAAGACTTTCGAGCGTACACAAGCAGACTGGCTCCCCGTCATCGACGAAAGCAACCATCTGAAGGGTTATATCTCACGTAAACGCATGTATGACATGTACCGCAAGATGGTACACGACTTCAGTCAGGATTAAAACATATGAAGCCCTAGGTCATTGCTGACTCAGGGCTTCGCTTCAGAAAAAGTGGCGGCCTCCACTATCATTATGTGTAACACTTTTTACCACAATTAACAAAGATTAACCCACCACAAAAACAATTAAATAAAAATTCTTCCTACATTTGCAAAAATTTGAATCCTTATGAAACAATTACTAGTAACCGCATTAACGACATTATTTTTGCTACTGTTAGGTAGCGAGGCAGTATGGGCAGACGATTTCATCGTGGAGCGAGCCGTCAACCTGAGCAAGTTGGATTCATGGGCCGACATAAGTAAGTTCCAATGGCAGGAGATTGATCACGGCATACAGGACAACGGCGCCGAGATGGATGCCCTCAAGGAGGTCTTCCGCGACCCTGCTCCGAAGGACACGGTGGGTTTCTACAAGCAGATCTACGACGCCCGCGACAACCAGTATATCGTCTTGCGTCTGGACAAGGCTCAGAGCAACCGGCCTTTCCACGTCCGCGTGACCTGCATCAAGAGCACCACAGACCCCTCGCTGAACAACACGAAGGTGTTTTCCGCCAATAACTATGCCTACATCATGCCGCCCATCACCGAGAACCAGATTGAGGTGAAGATTTGGCCGCAGGGACAGGGTGAGGAGACGGCGAAGGCCTACACCTTCAACAGCCACAGCTACGGTTCGGCCTCCGTGCGTTCGGTGATGCTCGACAAGAGCCGCATCGTCGATGGCGACTATACCCTGCAGCTGATCCGCTACAACAGCGACACACAGTTGAGCGACACGGCCTACATTAAGAACATGGTGGTGGACAAGCTCTACACCTTCTACGACTACGACGGCGGCGACCTGGTTGAAGCCTATCTGATGGCTGACAATTTCAAGCGCATCAAGCTCGACCACGAATGGTGGGCCAGGGACGCTGTGACCCATGTGAGTGACAACACTGTGTCAGTGTCAACGGGTGCGAGTATGCCTTATAACAAGCACAAGCATCTGGAAGCGCCGAACCCTACCTATTTGGATTCGCGACTCTTCTCATATCACGACACACTGTGGGTGCATCTCTTCTGTGATAACGAGCCTTATTACGATACGGAAGACCTGACAATGAACGCCGTGCGCTCCGACACAATCAACACGCCGATTGGCGAGGAACTGCTCAAGTGGGGCAAGGATCCCATGACGGGCCGTCTGTATGTGCTCACTGAAGGCGAGCCCGCCACCATAGAGTGCTACCGCGACGGCTTCCTGCCGAAGCTCTGCTTGTATCCCGGCTCATACAACCATGCGACGGGCATCATCGACAGCGACAGGGAGGAGGTGGACATCTTCCTGGAGAGCATCCCCGAACCCGTCACTTCGCCCAAGGTGACTTCGTCGATACTCTCGACGCTGACGCCTACGCTCGACCGGCGCGGCGACTTCTACGTGAGCAGCATACAATCTTCGGACATCCTGCCCGTTCAGACCACCGAGACGGTTTACTACGACGAGTATGCCTCACACAAGGACACGATGAAGCTGGCAGACGACAAGATGTATTATCGCTTCGCCCGGATGGAGGTGGCCATCGTCGCACCCAAAACCTATGAAACCTCCGCTGCCATCACACTCATGAAGGCGAAGAACGATGCCGAGGAGAACGCCATCCTCAATGATAACCTCCCCGGCGACACGAGGCCTATCACCAGCCCACTCTTCGACTACAAATACTGGATCACGAGGTTTAATCTGAACGGATATCTCGACATCAACACCTCAGGCCGTCCCGCTGTTGCCTTTGCCGGCGACTCGGTACGCGTTCTGCCCATCCTCTACAACAAGTATCTCGACCTGGAAAAGATGAAGGCTGACGCCCTCGCTAACGCTGCGGAGCGCCTCCAGGGAGACGAAGCGCAAAAGGCGGCAGAAGACTGGACGAAAGAAATGGCGCCAGCCGCCTATCCTCAGTTGACCTTCAACGTTCCCATGAAGAAGCCGTTCTACGCCCGCATCGGTCTCGAACTCGATTTCTTCAAGACCAAGATGCTTCAGACGACGCTGACCCTCGGCGTCGGCACCGAAGAAAAGTACGACTTAATCGAAACAAGGAGCAGATGCTGGCCTAACGAGATGGAATCGAGCAAGTTGCAGTTGAAAAAGGCCGATGAATACGATTTCGAGAATCAAGACTTATCGGCCGACCTGATGTATCTGCAGAGAGGGTCTGCTAGAGATGAGATATCGAGACCTGTGGGCGACCTGCAGTATAGTGCCTATGCGGAGTTGTATAGTAAGTTCTCCCTTCCGCTGTCGTTGGAGGGCAACGACTGGAAACACTGGTTCCGCGGCATGAAGTACGTCGATGAGGTCGGCTTGCGTGCAGAGGCTACGGCGAGTGCTAACTTCACCCTCGATTTCAGAGAATTGCTCCAAACCCTCAGCAAAATAAAGGGCATGCCCGATATTGTCAAGAAATTTAACGCTTTGGCGAATCTACCGAAGGTGAGAGATCTCGTAGACTTTTACGTTCCGAGGGTGCAAACCCACGCAGCCGTGAATGTCAGTGTTAACACGGGGCTCTATTCTTTCCAAAACACGCTGAATCTCCCCGACCCGCTGAAGAACCACGCCTTGGCCTTCAAGTTCTTCGGCCAGGCAAGCATCAACGGCTCCACCGGGACCGAAGTACCATATATCGTGGCGGTGCCGGCTGTTATTCCTTTTCCCACCCTGATTCCAGTATTTGGCGACGTTGGTTTCGAACTGAAGGCGGGTGCCGGCGCTGGCTTCAAGTATGCCCTAGGCTCCCGATTGGATTTCCAGAACGAATTCTCGGGCAGTGCCTGGAACTGGTTTGCCAACGCAAGTGCCAAATACTGGGTGAAGCTTTTCTTCTGGAAAGTAAACCAAAATACTTATGGTTGGGAAGGTGGCAATGAGCATCTCCTCACGCCGACAGACTTCTCGAACCCCTTCCACAAGAATTTTGCCTACTACCTAAGCGATGATGTCGATCCCGACAATAATCAGGCTCGCGCCGCCGCTCTTCCGGGTGAACTGGTCAGCAGCCAAGCTATCATTGACAAGACTGTGAAGTTCATCTCGGGCTGCGACAGCATCATCTATCAGGGCAACCAGGGCAATCCCGATGACCCAAACATGACGACGGTTGAGGTGGCCTCTCTGGGCAACCCCTCCATCATCTCCGACTGGCGTACGGGCGGATGCAGCGACTACGATGCAGCCTCAGTGCCCGGTCTTGACCTGGCGGTGATGGAGCAGGCTACTGCGACAGTCACCAAGGAGCAACTCGAGGATTCGCTGACGCTTGACGTGACGGTGAACCAGGTCAGCCGCGTCTATGACCTCTACTACACCAAGAAGAACGCCGGTACCAAGTGGTACCAGCCCAAGCCTATCTACAGTTCTCCCGAGACCGCTTCCTACAGGCCACGTCTGGCTATGGCCGATGACGGTAAGGCAGTAGTTGTATGGCAGGAGGGCACCATCGAGAAAGGCAGCTGGGTGACTGACAAAGACACCGTGCAGCTGTCCGACCTCATGATGAACGGCCATCTGATGATGTCGCGCTTCGACGGCAATGAGACATGGTCGGAGCCCGTGAAGCTGGTGGAGCTCAACGAGGACTTCTGCCTGAAGGACTACCGCGTCGCCTACGACGGCACTTCGGCCTTCATCGTGGCGCGCAGAAGTATCTCCAGCGTTCAGTATGAGAACGTCGGCATCATGGTGGACGGCAATAATACAGTTACGAAGCAGACCATGGACGACATCGTAGGGGCCGTGGACATGCACCGTGTGGGCGACTACAACTTGGTGAGCTGGATGACGATAGCTGACAGCACCAAGAACGAGATGTGCGTACGCATCAAGAGCTTCGGCATGGACGGTAAGGAAAAGAAGGGCATCAACTCCTCACTCATCATGAGCGGCTCCAACATCGACCAGTTCGTCATAGTACCCGACATGGAGGCCAAGTCGCTGAACAATGTGGCGCTGCTATGGCGTGAACAGGTTCTCGAAAACGACACCGTGCGTATGTGTATCCGTGCTTCGCGTCTGGTGCCCAACCAAGACGGCAGCTTCCATCTGGGTACACCTGTCACCGCTGTGCAGACGGAGGCGGGCGGCACCATCTACAACTTCGACGGCTACATGACCAAGGAGAAGATTGACGTGTGCTTTGTGGGTGCCGACAAGGAGGGCATCACCCAGCTCAACCGCAAAGCGGTTTACTTCGGCAACGCCTTTGCCTACACCGTGCAGTTCGACCCAGAAGAGAATCAGGGCTTCCAGAGCCACAAGGATTTGATCACGCTGCTCGTCACCGTCACCAACTACGGCACCTCGACCATCAAGAACTGTGTGCTGACAGTGGGCAATGACAAGACCTATCCGCTCAATATGACCGTCGCTGCCGGCCAATCCGTACCGGAGCGCGTTAATATACCTTATACTATGGGCGCCGGCATTGACACCAAAATGACGGTGGAGTACGACGACGTGCTCGGTCTCAACGACGAGGAGCAGATATCCAAGAGTTCATCCAGGGCTATGGCTGAAGCAGGTCAGCGTGGTGAGAACATCCGCGAGCAGAACACTGCCCTATTCTTCCCCTACCAGCCAAAGCTGAAGTGCTTCGTGGTGGCTCAGAAGGTTGACAAGAACGGCGACAACTACATCACCATCTGCGTGCGCAACTACTCCCGCCGCCGCCTGCCGAAGAACTTTGCCATCATCGTGGGCCTGAAGGATACTTCCTACGGCTCTATCGTTTACAACACGAAGGGCAACGACCACATCAAGTATGGTACCAAGATACTGCTCTGCAACTTGGAGGACGACAACAAGTGCGACGGCTACATGTTCGACTGCGGCAGCTACCGTGCCGGCTACGTCACGATCAAGGTGCCCGGTGTCACCGAGAAGGAGAAGATGTATGTCGGTGCCACTCTGGCCTACAAACTCCCTCTCGTAGACATATACATAGGACTCAGGGGAGGCACCTTCTGCGGCAGCGACAACAGCGGCGTGGTGACGCTCTATCCTTCGTCAGAGGTGGTGTCTGTGGATCGCGTCTTCAGCAACGGCGACAAGGACTCCCGGATGCATGTGAACCGCTCGGGTAACCAACTGGTGGTGAGCGGCGTGAAGGCCGGTGAGCAGGTGCGCCTCTATCAGGCCAACGGCACCGTGCTGGCCCGCAAGACGGCAGGCAGCGACGGCAGGGCCTTCTTCCCCTTGATGCAGCTCAGCGGCGTAGGACTGATATCCTCCGGCGACGAGACGGTGAAGTTTGCGTACTAATAGTTCAGGGTTCATGGTTAATGATTAATGATTAAAGACTGATGATTATGAAAAAGAATATCTTGACATTTCTAATGACGGCTTTGGCGTTTGTGTCGGTCGGAGCGGTGGACATCACCGACCCCAAACTGATTTGGGACAACACAATAGCGGATTCTATCCCTGTGTTTAAGGACACCAAGACCATCTACATCTACACGCCCCACCAGTTCATTGCCCTCCACGACAAGTGGGAGCAATTCAAGGATGGCAAAAAAGGCTACAAGGGCTGGACCATCTACCTGATGAACGACATCGACCTGAACAACTACAACATACAGCCCCTGACCATCGGCTGGTACGACGGTCACCGCTTTGCCGGTAACTTCGACGGGCAGGGTCACACCATCAAGAATATCTATATCGGTGGCGAGGAGGACGACCGCGCACTCTTCGGCTGGATTGACAACGGCAGGATAGAAAACCTCAGGCTGGAGAATGTCACCATCGTTGCCGGCGACGGCGGCAACGAGCATGTGGGCGCCCTCTGCGGCAAGATGGAGAACCACAGCACCATCTCCCACTGTGCGGTGGTCAACTGCACGGTGAAGGTGACGAATGTCAACCACGGTGATGAGATAGGTGCCATCTGCGGCTATATGAAGAATGACTGTAACGACATCTTTTATTGCTACAGCGACGCCACCGTCGAGGGTAGAAGTCAGGTAGGCGGCATCGTCGGCAAGATAGAGGACGGCGGCGACGGCTCCAGTGTGCAACACTGCTACTTCACCGGTAAGGTCATCGGTCACGACGAAGACTATCGCTACATTGTCGGCGAGATAAACGGACAAAAGGTGGCGAATTGCTTCTATCTGAATCACGACGACGGCGTTGACGGTGGCGGCGGTAAGGCCTGCACGGACAAGGAGTTGAAAGCGCCCATGCTCTTCGGCGAAAACGATGCCGAGTGGATATATTCTCTCAATGGTTATCCCGAGCTGAAGGTATTCCTGCGCTATAATCCAGGCGACACGTTCTACACGACGAATGTCGGCCACATAGACAATTACGAGGCCATCTCCCTCCCCGGCTACCTCAGTGTGAGAAGCAAGACGGAAGTGGAAAAGAAGAAGATGGTGGAAGATGAGACCATCTCCTGGACGGAAGTCACCTCTGCCAACGTAGTCCTAGAGAAAGTCATCGGTGCTGCGGCCTACGACGACTTTATCGTCAACAGCAACCAGCAATCCTATTTCAGCCCTATTCCGCTCACCACCACCGCTCTCGGCGCCAACGTTTTCGAGAAACTTAGAGCAGTGAATGGAGTATCGCTTCCTGAAACAATCGACAGCATCGCCTATCCCCAGCGCCACAACGTGCAGCAGGCCATTGTGCTCAGCGGCGACCGCTCTGGATGCGCCGTGAAGGACGATGCCCTCTACGACATGAATCGCCGCTTACTGCTCACGGCGATCAAGTCGCCGGAAACGCTCACCATTCATCAAGAGTATGCCGACAGCATTGCCGACTATGCCTTCGAGAATATGAAGGGTCTGAAGACGCTCTATGTGGACACTTGGGTGGAGGCAGGTCGCGAGGTGGACGACGGTGAGAACCGCCCGCCAGTCCTTAAACTGAAGGGCGGACATGCATTCGACGGCTGTCCGGAAGACCTCGACATATTTATCAAGGACGGCACGCAAGATCAGCTCTTCCTCGGCGTCCAGGCCTCCGGCGGTTACGGCTACAGCAACGCCGACTATTGGAACCTGTTCTACTCCGACTATCAGGACGTCCCCAACCATATGTTCACCTACTTCCCCGTCAACCGCAATCCTGGCGGTATGTCCACGCTGATGCTCGGCTATCCAGTAGAACTGCCCGAGGGTGTAACGGCTTGGTGGGCGCAATCACTCGGCGATAACAACGTCACCCTAGAAAAACTTGGCACACAGATTGTTCCTCCATTTACCCCCGTTCTACTTACATACAAAGAAACAGGACCCCTATACCTTTCCCGATATACTGGCGACAACTACGGTGCCGCCACCGACTACGAGAACAACCTCTTCAAAGGTAGTGTAGATCCGGGAGGACATACCATGACCGACTCCGAGATGATGAGCAACTTCCTCACGTTAGGACGTCCCAATGGCGATAACACCTACGACAATCTGGGGTTCTATTCGTATCATCCCAAGAACAAAGTCCTGCCATCATACATCGCATGGATTGCCAGCAGCGATCTTCCTGCAGAAGCCTGCCTGTTCGCCAACTTCGGTGACGGAACCACCAAGATCAATCCCTATACCGTCAAGTCGTCACTCACAGACGAAATACGAGTTTACACTATGCAGGGCATCCGCATTGACCCATCGTCCATGCGGAAGGGGATTATGTATATCGTGAATGGCAAAAAGGTAATCATCTAGTAAAAGACTACAATTATGAGAAAGAAAACATACATATCACCAGTCTGTCACGTCGTCAATATTTCACACGTCACATTACTCAGTGGATCGCCAAATATCGACGTACCCTACGACTCCGACACAAATACAGGTGATGCTCTGTCACCATTCCTTCAGACAGACGAGTTCAACGACATTGAGAATTTATTGAACCTATAATACAACAAAAGAAGCCCTGAATCATTGCTGACTCAGGGCTTCGCTTCAGAAAAAGTGGCGGCCTCCTACTCTCCCACATTGCATTGCAGTACCATCGGCGCAGGCGGGCTTAACTTCTCTGTTCGGAATGGGAAGAGGTGGGACCCCGCCGCAATAACCACCTGATAAG
>Ga0256404_1000412_pt1 | contig 112051 bp, 87 predicted proteins | sample RumenRJG_01DNA_FD_185990 | JGI IMG/M metagenome (GOLD analysis project Ga0256404, IMG submission 185990) | Bovine rumen microbial communities from Lethbridge, Alberta, Canada - RJG_01 | ecosystem: Host-associated > Mammals > Digestive system > Stomach > Rumen | place: Canada: Alberta... | reverse complement strand
TGCGCTCGGCATAGCTGATGCAAGCATCGCTCTGCCCTCGCTTTTGCAAACTTGAACGTTCGTTCGAGTTTGCCTGCGCTCGGCATAGCTGATGCAAGCATCGCTCTGCCCTCGCTTTTGCAAACTTCAAACAACCAAAATGATTGCCTGATTTAAGTCTGATGGTAGCTTACCACAAGACTGTTTTCTATCTTATGAATAGCAGCTCACGGTATTTCGGCAGAGGCCAGAGGGCATCGTCGACGATGAGCTCCAGTTTGTCAATCTGGTAGCGTATCTCGTCGAGCTTCGGCTCTACCTTGTCGTGATAGGCGATGGCCTTCTCGTGCTCGTCGGTAATCTTGTTGGCCAGTTTGCGGGCATTGACGAGTTCCTCTACACCTTTCTCGATGGTGGAGGTGCGCTCGGCAATCTCCTCAATGAGCTTGAGGTTACGCGCTGAGAGCTTTTCAGCCTTGTCGACAGGGAAGATGGCGGCCATGTTCTCCACGTTCTTCAGTAGCTGGCTCTGGTAGTTGGTGGCCACGGGGATGATGTGGTTCATCGACAGGTCGCCCAGTACACGGGCCTCAATCTGAATCTTCTTGGTGTAGGTCTCCCACTTCACCTCGTTGCGGGCCTCGAGTTCCTTCTTCGTCATCACACCCAGGCTCTCGAACATATCGATGCTTCCTTTGTCGAGGTAGCGCTCAAAGATCTTCGGGCACGACTTCTCGACGTCCAAGCCACGCTTCTCGGCCTCAATAACCCACTCGTCGCTGTAGCCGTTGCCATCGAAGCGGATGGGTTTACAGGTCTTGATGTCCTCGCGCAGCACGTCGATGATGGCGTGGAACTTAGCGCTGTGCTCAGTACCAGCCAGCTTCTTCTCGAACTCAGGAATCTTGGCATCCACACGTTTCTTGAAGCTGACAAGGGCCTCGGCAACGGCACTGTTCAGGGCAATCATGGCGCTGGCACAGTTGGCCTCAGATCCTACGGCACGGAACTCGAAGCGGTTGCCGGTGAAGGCGAAGGGAGAGGTACGGTTACGGTCGGTATTGTCGATGAGTAGTTCGGGAATCTCAGGAATATCCATCTTCAGGCCTTGCTTGCCAGTCATGGAGAGGAAGTCCTTGTCGGCCTTCTCAATATGGTCGAGCAGTTCGCTCACCTGTTTGCCAAGGAACGACGAGATGATGGCGGGAGGAGCCTCGTTAGCACCCAGGCGGTGGGCGTTGGTGGCACTCATGATCGAGGCCTTCAGTAGTCCGTTGTGTTTGTAGACACCCATCAATGTCTCTACGATGAAGGTAGCGAAGCGCAGGTTCTGCTCAGGGGTCTTACCAGGAGCATGCAGCAGGATGCCGTTGTCAGTGCTCAGACTCCAGTTGTTGTGCTTACCCGAACCGTTGATGCCAGCGAAGGGCTTTTCGTGGAGCAGCACGCGGAATCCGTGCTTGCGAGCCACCTTCTTCATCAGCGACATCAGCATCATGTTGTGGTCGACGGCCAGGTTGGTCTCCTCGAAGATAGGAGCCAGCTCGAACTGGTTGGGAGCCACCTCGTTGTGGCGGGTCTTACAGGGGACGCCCAGCTCAAGAGCCTGGATCTCCAGGTCGCGCATAAAGGCAGCGACGCGCTCGGGGATGGAACCAAAGTAGTGGTCGTCCATCTGTTGGTTCTTGGCAGAGTCGTGACCCATTAGGGTGCGCCCCGTCAGCAGCAGGTCGGGACGGGCAGCATAGAGACCCTCGTCTACGAGGAAGTACTCCTGCTCCCAACCGAGGTTGCTCTGCACCTTCTTCACGCTGGGGTCGAAATAGTGGCAAACCTCTGTAGCAGCAACGTTCACGGCATGCAGGGCGCGCAGCAACGGAGCCTTGTAGTCGAGCGCCTCGCCACTATAACTGATAAATACGGTGGGGATACACAGGGTGTCGTCGATGATGAACACAGGCGACGTGGGATCCCATGCAGAATAACCGCGAGCCTCAAAGGTAGAGCGTATACCGCCAGAGGGGAACGACGAAGCGTCGGGCTCCTGCTGAACGAGCAGCTTGCCCGTGAACTCCTCGACCATGCCGCCCTTGCCGTCGTGCTCGATGAAGGAGTCGTGTTTCTCGGCGGTGCCTTCGGTCAACGGCTGGAACCAGTGTGTATAGTGGGTGACGCCGTTCTCTACGGCCCACTGCTTCATGCCGGCAGCTACGGCGTCGGCGATGTCACGATCGAGACGGACACCATTGTCCATCACATCGATCATCTTCTCATAGACCTGCTTGGGCAGATACTTGTACATCTTCTCGCGGTTGAAGACCTTCTTGCCAAAATACTCGTAAGGTCTCTCACTGGGTGTTTTTACGTCGAGCGGCTTCTTCTTGAATGCCTCGCCGACAACCTGAAATCTTAATGCTTCCATCTTACTAATTTACAATTTAACGATTTACAATTTACAATTTATTGGGAGCGCGGGCGACCCCGCCCGCATCTGTGGCGGGCGAGGGCGCCCGCGTTCCCTGACAGTGCAAAGGTACGACAAATTGTCGAAAAACAGCCCTGTTTTGTTTACGCTTTGTTTGTTAAAAACTTTATATACTTTCTATTTGTAAAGAAAGAAAGGTGTCTCGCTTTCTATTTGCTATCACTTTGCACTTAAAACCTGCCTTTTTGTTACATTCTGTTATCGGACACAAAACAGAATAATCCTCTCCTTGCCATTGCGACAAGGAGAGGATACGCACCTGGAAGATTATGGGTGCAGCGTAAACCCAAAGACCAGGTATGCTTTCTGTGAGCACGGGTTGGCAGCAACCTGTCCAAAAACGGGAACGGAGAAGGAGTCGGTAATCTTGATATCCTTCGTCGCTTTTAATGCCAGATTGGTTACCGCAAAGCCGTTTGTGCCGTACTGAACAGACTCTGAGGGGACGACGCCGGCCGTAGCAGTCCATTCTATGGCAGAAAGTTTAAATGGGACAACTACTTCCATGTAACTGCTGTAGGCCCGCTTGCCGTCCGCCTTATAGTCGTTGCCTGAGAAGTTGGTGGACCACTGTACGCTGGCTACGCCAAAATCGTAGCCCACAGTGGCCTCGAAAACGTGGTTCGTGCCGTGAGCGTCGTACTTGAAATAGCGGTTCTCTGGGTCACGTCCAGCCCTGTCGAACCAGTAGTCGGTCATGCCGATGTTCAGGCCACCAATGGTGTAAGACAGCGTCAGGTCGAACTCCTTCGTGTCGGCGGTGTTTACCAGTCCGTAGCTGCCCCATGCCGACAGCGAGAGCCCTTTGTAGTCGATACCTAATGTAGGCTGAACGGCTGCGCTTCCCAAATCTTGGCCACGCCAAATATAACTGCTAACGACGTCGGTACTAATCGTTGTTTCTACTGTTTCCTGAGCCTGAGCGGCAAAACCGCTCAGCACACTGATTGCGAAAATATAAAACTTTTTCATACCTTACAATTTTTCAATTTTTCAATTCTTCAGTACTTCAATTTTTCAATTCTTCAATTTTTCAGTACTTCAATTCTTCATTTTTTTAATTTTTCAATTTTTCAATTCTTAGTTGTAGCACAGTTCTCCGTGCTCATAAACGTCGAGGCCTTCCTCTTCAATGCGTTTGTCAACACGCAGGCCATGCAGTTTCTTTATGCCGAAGAACAGGACAAAGCCGCAGGCAGCAGCCCAGAGGTCGATGACGAGGATGCCGAAGCACTCAGCACCGAAGAATCCCCAGCCGCCTCCGTAGAAAGTGCCATTTGAGGTAGACAGCAGACCCGTCATCAGCGTGCCGATAATACCGCAGACACCGTGTACCGAGGAAGCACCCACGGGGTCGTCGATATGCAACTTGTGGTCGATAAACTCGATGGAAAAGACCAGTACGATACCGCAAACAAAACCGATAATGATGGCACCGAAGGGCGATACGAGGTCACAGCCAGCGGTGATGCCCACCAAACCAGCCAACACACCGTTGAGCGTCAGAGAGAGCGATGGCTTGCCGTATTTCAGATAAGTAAGGAACATCGTAGCCACACCACCAGCTACTGCTGCGAGGTTCGTGGTCAGGAACACATGCGAGATAGCGATGCGGTTCACCTCACCACTTGCTGCCAGCTGCGATCCGGGGTTGAAGCCGAACCATCCTAACCAGAGAATAAAGACACCCAGCGCAGCCATAGCCAAGTTGTGGCCGGGAATGGCGTTGCTCTTGCCTTCCTTATTGTATTTGCCAATACGAGGGCCAAGGGCGATAGCACCCACCAGTGCCAACACACCGCCCACGCTGTGTACGATGGCAGAGCCGGCAAAGTCGTGGAACACGTCGCCAAAGGTGGTCATCATAAAGCTGTCGGCAGCATCGTTGCAGAGCCAGCCGCCGCCCCAGGTCCAGTGACCCTCGATGGGATAGATGAACAGCGAGATGACTGCACTATAGATAAGGTACATCGAGAACTTCGTGCGCTCGGCCATGGCACCGCTGACGATGGTGGCAGAGGTGGCACAGAACACGGTCTCGAAAATCAGGAATCCCTCTACGGGCAGGTCGCCCTTGTAGAAACTCAGGTCGCCCCAGTTGGGCATACCAATGAACCCTGCACCCTCGTTTCCGAACATAAAGCCGAAGCCGAGGAAGAAGAACAACAACGAGCCGAACATGAAGTCAACAAAGTTCTTCATCAGGATGTTTGCCGTGTTCTTACTACGCGTAAAACCAGCTTCACACAGCGCAAAGCCCGGCTGCATCCAGAAAACCAACATGGCTGCCAATAGCATCCATACAGTATCAAGTGATAAGTTATCCATATTATTTACAATTTAGAAATTTACAATTTACAATTTACGGTTTATTTACGATTTGTTTGATTTTACGATTTACGCTAAACAATAAATTGTCCAATAGTCAAATTGCACAATAAATTGTAAAATTGGACTCCGAGTTTGCTCGCCTGAGCACCTAAGGAGCGCAAGAAATCGTCAAATCGTAAATATCTCTTACTTCTTGTCCCTCAGTACCGTGTCACCGTTCTCTCCAGTACGGATAGACCATGTGTCGATCACGTCGCTCACAAAGATGCGGCCGTCGCCTATCTCACCCGTATGAGCCACCTGCAGAATCACCTTCACCGTGGGGTCGAGGAAGATGTCGCGGCAAACGATGGTGATGGCAACGCGTTCGATGACATCGGTAGAATACTGCACGCCACGGTATATACGTTCCTGACGGCTCTGGCCGATGCCATGCACGTCGTGGTACTCAAACCAGTCGATGTCGGATGATAACAAAGCAGCTTTCACCTCCTCGAACTTCGTCTTGCGGATAATTGCTTCAATCTTTTTCATACCTTTTTACCTTATTAAATTAATACTAAACCCTCTCGTTGGGTTACAACTTTGTTGTTTTCACGATGCAAAGTTACGACACATTGTCTGGATATTTGTCAAACAGCTTTCGTTTTATTTGTTAAAAACAAATAGTGCTGACAAATTGTAAGGTTCGTTTTGCGTTTTTCTTTCTTTTTGCTAAACTTTTGTACTCGAAGTGTGCCATTTGTTTACAATGTGTTATCGCACACAACAATAAAAAAAGCACCCGGTTTTGCTCGGATGCTCTAAATATTTGAACGATTAAGGCTTGCTGTTATTTGCTCCAGGCTTTTATGCGCTGGAGTGCTTCGTCGGTCTTTTCGTGACTACCGAATGCGGTGAAGCGGACGTAGCCTTCACCCGAGGGGCCGAAACCGACGCCGGGTGTGCAGACGACGTTGGCACCATAGAGCAGGGCCTCGAAGAATTGCCAGGAGCCCATGCCGTCGGGACAGCGCATCCAGACGTAGGGAGCGTTCTCACCACCGTATACCTCAAAGCCGGAAGCTTTGAGCACACTGAGCATTTTGGCAGCGTTCTGCATGTAGTAGTCGATGGTGGCTTTTACTTGAGCCTTGCCCTCGGGCGTGTATATAGCGGCGGCGGCGCGCTGTGAGATATAGCTGGTGCCGTTGAACTTCGTACACTGGCGGCGCAGCCAGAGCTGGTTGAGGGGGATGCGCTCGCCCTCGAAGGTGGCGACGCTGACGTCCTTCGGAACGATGGTGTAGCCGCAGCGGACGCCCGTGAAGCCGGCGGTCTTGGAATAGGAGCGGAACTCGACGGCGCACTTCCTTGCTCCTCGAATCTCGTAGATACTATGGGGAATCTCCGGGTCTTGGATGTAGGCCTGGTAGGCGGCATCGTAGAGGATGAGGGCGTCGTTCTTCAAGGCGTAGTTCACCCACTTACGCAGCTCCTGTTTGGTGATGACCGTACCCGTCGGATTGTTGGGATAGCAGAGGTAGATGACGTCTACGGGGCGGCCCTTGGGGATTTCTGGTATGAAACCATTCTCGGCCGTGGTAGGCATGTAGCGCACGTTGGTCCAACGGCCATCCTTGTAGACACCGCAGCGGCCGATCATCACATTGGAGTCGATATAGACGGGATAGATGGGATCGGTCACGCCGATGAAGTTATCCCAGTGGAGCAGCTCTTGGAAATTGCCTGTGTCCGACTTCGCACCGTCGTTAATAAACACCTCGTCGATGTCGAGGTGGATGCCGCGGGGCAGGAAGTCGTTTTTCAGGATGGCCTCACGCAGGAAGTCGTAGCCCTGCTCGGGACCGTAGCCACGGAAGCCCTCGGCTGTGGCCATCTCATCGACAGCTTTGTGCATGGCCTCGGTGACTGCGGGACACAAGGGCTGGGTGACATCGCCGATGCCGAGGCTGATGACATCGGCACCCGGGTGCATCACCTTGAAGGCATTGACCTTCTTGGCAATGTCGGCGAACAGGTAGTTCTGCTGCAGGTTCAGGAAGTGGATATTTACTAAAGCCATTTTTTCAATTCATAATTCATAATTCATAATTCGATTTCGCCGTCGAAGACGAAGGCGGCGGGGCCGGTCATGTAGACGTGGTTCTTTTGGAAGAAGCGTCCCTCGGCCGAGCGGTCGCTTTCGCACCACTCGATGGTGAGGGTGCCGCCATCCATGACGATGCTTGAACGACGACCAGCGCGGCCGGTGACGCAGGCGGCGACAGCGGTGGCGCAAGCGCCGGTGCCGCAAGCCTGAGTGATGCCGCTGCCACGCTCCCAGACGCGGGTGCGGATGACGGTGTCGGCGGCAGAACCGCCGACCACAGTATCAACGCGGGCAAGCTCGATGTTGCAACGCTGGGGGAAGGCGGGATGATGCTCGAGGGCGCTGCCCGAGGTGGCAACTTGGTCGACATCGTCGGTGAAGATGACGTAGTGGGGGTTGCCCATGGAGACAAAGACACCCTTGTCAAGACCACGGGTGGGAATGAACTGGGAGGGGTCGTCAAGGACGGGAACACCCATGTCGACGGTGACAGAAGTTACAGCCCCCGGCCCCAGCCCCGGCTTCGCCCCACCGTCGCTTTGCTGCCCAATTGCTCCCCCCTCGCAATTGCCTTGAAGGGAGGGGAGCGGCTGCGCGGAAGCCTCGGCGGGCAAATCGACGGGCACGGACGGCGCAATGTTCAGTTCCAGTACTTTCACCCCCGACAACGTGAGCAGACGGATGTGTGTTTGTGTTGTGATTCCGCGTTCAAAGAGGTATTTGCCGATGCAGCGGCTGGCATTGCCGCACATCATGGCTTCGCTGCCGTCGGCATTGAAGATGCGCATGGAGAAGTCGGCTTCGGGGACGGGACTGCGGTCAATGAGCACGAGGCCGTCGGAACCGATGCCCTTGTGGCGGTCGCTCCAGGCGATGGCGGCGCGGGCGGGGTCGGCGATGGGATGCTCCATGGCGTTGACGTAGATGTAGTCGTTGCCACAGCCGTGCATCTTGGTGAATGGAATCTTGTCTGTCATGTTTTTGTCGGGGGCAAAGTTACTGATTATTTTCGAGAGTCAGGCGTTGTCGCGGAGGAATTTGTTTACCTTGTCGGCGGTCTGCTTGCCACTGGCCATGGCGCGGACGACGAGGCTGGCGCCATTGGCTGAGTCGCCACAGACAAAGACGTTCTTGGGGTACTCAGGATGCTCTGGCTTGAGGAAGCCCATGGCCAGCAGAACCAGCTCGGCCTTGATGATTTCGGGCTTGCCCTTCTCGACCATGATGGGGCGACCGCCCTCTGGATTTGGCTTCCAGTCTATCTCCTGAACCTTTACCCCGGTGAGGTGGCCATCCTTACCCAGGAACTCCAGGGTGTTGATGTTCCAACGGCGGGTGCACCCCTCTTCGTGGCTCGAGGTGGTCTTGAGGGTGCGAGGCCAGTTGGGCCAGGGGTTCTGGGGGTCTTCGGGGCCTTCAACGGGCTTAGGCATAATCTCAATCTGAGTGACGCTCTTGCAACCCTGACGGTGGGCAGTACCAATACAGTCACTACCAGTATCACCACCACCAATCACAAGCACATCCTTACCCTTAGCTGTTACGCGCTCATCTTTCGAGAACTCCATACCAGCCAGCACACGATTCTGCTGAGACAGCATCTCGAGGGCGAAGTGAACACCCTTCAGCTCTCGGCCGGGGGCCTTGAGGTCACGGGCGGTGGGGGTGCCAGTTGAGATGACGATGGCATCGTAATCTTTTAGTGCAGAGCGTAGAGTGTAGCGTGTAGAGTTTGCTTCCGCTGTAGAGCCTGCGCTGGTTTCTGTGGCTGTAGCAAACTCTACATTCTCAATTCTAAACTCTACATTAAATTTAAATTCTATGCCCTCCTGCTCCAGCAGGCGGATGCGGCGATCGATGATAGCCTTGTTCAGTTTGAAGTTAGGGATACCATAGCGCAGGAGGCCGCCAGCGGATTCGTTCTTCTCGAAGACGGTGACGGTGTAGCCAAGCTGGTTAAGGTCGTTGGCACAGGCGAGGCCGGCAGGGCCGGCGCCGATGACGGCAATACGGACTGGGGTGGAACCGGCGGCAGAACCGCCGGCCACACTGGCCTTCATGATACGATGGGCGGGGATGCGGGGCTGGATGAAGCCCTCCTGGAAAGCCATCTCGGTGATGGCGGCCTCGTCCTCACGGTTGGTGGTAGGCTCGTGGTTGAAACGATTGAGGACGCAGGCCTTCTCGCAGAGGGCGGGACAGATGCGGCCAGTGAACTCGGGGAAGGGATTAGTGCTGTTGAGCAAGCGATAAGCCAACTCCCAGTCGCCTTTATACAAGGCATCGTTCCACTCGGGGGCCTTGTTGCCGAGCGGGCAGGCCCAGTGGCAGAAGGGCACGCCACAGTCCATGCAGCGCGAGGCCTGCAGTTTGCGTTCGCGAGTGCTGAGTGTCTGCTCTACCTCGCCAAAGTCGTGGATTCTATCGTGAATAGGACGATAACCGGCTTCCTGTCGGTGTATTTCCAAGAATGCTTTCGGATTTCCCATCTCTGTAATTTACTATTTATAAATTTACCATTTACTATTTAATTACAATTTTACTATTTGGCAATTTACCCTGCTTTACAAAATGATTAAATAACTAAATGACTCAACAAATTGTAAATTGTAAATCGTCAAATTGTAAAATATCAGTAGTCGCGCTGGATATTGGCGATTTTCTCCTGCAGTTTCTTATTCTGCTCCTCTTGCAGTACGCGCTTGTACTCGATGGGGACTACCTGGATGAAGTCCTGAACGTAGCGCTGCCAGTCGTCGAGCATCCTGCCTGCCAGGGCGGAGCCTGTGTGCAGGTAGTGCTGACGGATAAGCTCGAGCAGCTCCTTGCGAGAGACGCTGTCCTCGACCAGCGAGAGCTCTACCATATCCATGTTGCAGAAGTAGTCGAAGGTATGGTCGGGGTTGTAGACGTAGGCCACGCCACCACTCATACCAGCGGCGAAGTTACGGCCCGTCTTGCCCAGCACAACCACGCGTCCGCCAGTCATATACTCGCAGCAGTGGTCGCCGGCACCCTCGATAACAGCGATGGCACCTGAGTTACGCACGCCGAAGCGCTCGCCCACCTTACCATTGATATAGAGTTCGCCAGAGGTGGCACCATAGAGGCCGGTGTTACCAGCGATGATGTTGTCCTCGGCATGGAAATCCTCACCACTTCGGGCTGGAGGCAGGATAGAGATGCGACCGCCTGAGAGTCCCTTTCCGAAGTAGTCGTTACACTCGCCCTCGAGCTTCAGGTTGACACCCTTCACGGCGAAGGCGCCGAAGCTCTGACCGGCTGAGCCTTTGAACTTGATGTTAATGGTGTTATCGGGCAGACCAGCCTCGCCATATTTCTTGGCGATGACACCAGAGAGCATGGTGGTAACGGCACGGTCGGTATTCTTGATGGCGTAGTCGAGGGTCACCTCTTCCTGGTTCTCGATAGCCTTCTCGGCAGCACGGATAATCTCCTCGTCCTTCACGCCGCTGACCTTGGTGAAGGCGCCACGATCCCAATAGAGAGCGCAGCCGCTCCCCTCCCATGTAGGGGAGGGGTTGGGGGTGGGGTCAGTATTTTTCGCAGCAGCGGAGTTGGAGTCACAGACCCCACCCCCTGCCCCTCCCCTTGAAGGGAGGGGAGCGGCTGCGCGACGGTCGACGTCGGGCTTATAAAGCAGGCGACTAAAGTCGATGGTCTTCCATTTCTCGACGGCAGAACCGTCGGGCACACTGACCTCGATGAGCTCTGTATGACCGATAATCTCCTTCAGGCTGTGCACGCCAATCTGGCTGAGGTACTCGCGCACCTGCTCGGCCAGGAAGGTGAAGAAGTTTACCACGTATTCTGCGCGGCCCTGGAAGTGCTTGCGCAGCTCGGGGTTCTGTGTGGCCACACCCATGGGGCAGGTATTGGTGTTACACTTACGCATCATCACGCAGCCCAGCACAATTAGAGGCAGCGTACCAAACGAGAACTCGTCGGCGCCCAGCATGGCCATGACGATGACGTCCTTGGCAGTCTTCAACTGACCGTCGGTCTGCAGACGAACCTGATTACGCAGGCCGTTGATGACCAGCGTCTGCTGCGTCTCAGCAAGACCGATCTCAGGGCTTATACCTGCGAAACGCATAGAGCTGGCAGGCGAAGCACCAGTACCACCCTCGGCACCAGAGATGACGATGAGGTCGGCCTTGGCCTTAGCCACACCAGCGGCGATGGTTCCCACGCCACTTTCGGCAACCAGCTTCACGCTGACGGCAGCTGTGGGGTTGATATTCTTCAGGTCGAAGATGAGCTGAGCCAGGTCCTCGATGGAGTAGATGTCGTGATGAGGTGGAGGCGAGATGAGCGAGATGCCAGGAATAGCGTTACGCGTCTTGGCGATAATCTCGTTGACCTTGAAGCCGGGTAGCTGTCCGCCCTCACCAGGCTTAGCACCCTGTGCCACCTTGATCTGTATCTCCTCGGCATTCACCAGGTACTCGGCTGTCACGCCAAAACGTCCACTGGCAATCTGCTTGGTTTTTGAGCTCAGGCTCACGCCATCCACCTCTGAGTGATAGCGGGCGTTGTCCTCGCCACCCTCACCTGTGTTACTGCGTGCACCCAGTTTGTTCATGGCCAATGCCAATGCCTCGTGGGCCTCGATGCTCAGCGCGCCGAAGCTCATAGCACCTGTTACGAAGTGCTTCACGATGCTCTCAACGGGCTCCACATCGTCGATAGGCGTTGGCTTGGCAGCCTTCTTGAACTTAAAGAAGTCGCGGATGAAGATGGGGCTCTCCTTCTCGTCGACCATCTTCTCCCATTCCTGGTATTTTTTGTAGCTTCCCAGTCGGGTAGCTAATTGCAGGTTAGCGATAGTCTCAGGGTTCCAAGCGTGCTTGATACCATCCTTGCGCCAAGCAAAGAGACCCTGATTCTGCAGCATGGTCTGCTCCTTGGCAGCCTCATGCAGACGGATAGCATCGCGAGCAATCTCCTTCAGACCTACACCACCGATGGTGCTCACCTCTGTGCCAAAGTATCTTCTCAACAAATCCTCACTGAGGCCGATAGATTCAAAGATCTTGGCGCCACGATAAGAGCGGATGGTCGATATACCCATCTTACTCATAATCTTCTTCAAGCCCTTATCCACAGCCTTGATATAGTTCTTCTCGGCTGTAGCATACTCCTCCTGAATTTTTCCTTTTTTCACCAGATCGTCGAGGATGGCGAATGTCATGTATGGGCAGAGTGCGCTGGCTCCATAGCCCAGCAGCAGGGCGGCGTGCATGGTCTCACGAATCTCACCACTCTCAACAATTAGGGCTGTCTGTACGCGCTTGCCCACGCTAATCAGATAGTGGTGAACGGCACTAACGGCCAACAGCGATGGGATGGCGGCGTGCTTCTCGTCGATGTCGCGGTCAGAGAGGATGATGTAGTTCACGCCCTCGTCCACACTGGCCTCGGCATCCTGACAGAGCTTGTCCAGAGCCTGGCGCAAGCCTTCCTCGCCTTTCTCCATGTCAAAGAGGATGGGCAGTTTCTTGGTATTGAATCCCTTATAGCGGATGTTGCAAAGTATATCGAGCTGTGTGTTGGTCAATACAGGCTGTGGCAGGCGCACCATCTTACAGTTGCTGGCATCGGGCGTCAGGATGTTGGTTCCTACGGCGCCGATGTACTCCGTCAAGCTCATCACCAGCTCCTCACGAATGGGGTCGATGGCAGGGTTGGTGACCTGAGCAAACTGCTGGCGGAAGTAGTTGAACAGCACCTGTGGACGGTCTGAGATGACTGCCAGCGGCGTGTCGTTACCCATAGCGGCAACAGGCTCCTGACCTGCCGTTGCCATTGGTATGATGGTCCTATCGATATCCTCCTGACCGAAGCCGAAGGTGATGAGCTTCTGCTCGTAGTCCTTCACGCTGTTGTCTACATGACGACCGCTCTTCAGCTTCTCTAACTGCACGCGGTTTTCGTTCAGCCACTCGCGATAAGGATGCGCCTTGGCCAGCTGTTCCTTGATTTCGCCGTCGTAGTAAATCTTACCCTCCTGGGTGTCAATTAGCAGAATCTTTCCTGGCTGCAAGCGGCCTTTCGATGCCACGTCGCCGGGCTCAAAGTCCATCACGCCAACCTCGCTGGCCACTACCATCATACCACTCTTGGTGATGGTATAACGGCTGGGGCGTAATCCGTTACGGTCGAGCATTCCACCGGCATAGCGACCATCTGAGAACAGCAGTGCAGCAGGACCGTCCCATGGCTCCATCAGGATAGAGTGATACTCGTAGAACGCCTTCAGGTCTTCGCTGATGGGGTTCTTATCGTTGAAGCTCTCAGGCACCAGGATGGCCATTGCCTGCGGCAGGCTCAAGCCACTCATCATGAGAAACTCAAACACGTTGTCCAGGCTGGCAGAGTCACTCATGCCCTCCTGCACGATAGGACGAATATCCTTGATGTCACCCAGCGCCTCGCTGCTCAGCACGCTCTCGCGAGCCTTCATCCAGCCGCGGTTACCACGAATGGTATTTATTTCTCCGTTGTGGGCCAACAGACGGAAGGGCTGAGCCAGCTTCCACTTGGGGAAGGTGTTGGTAGAGAAGCGCGAGTGTACCAGCGCCAATCCACTGGTAAAGTAATCGTTCGAGAGATCAGGGAAGTAGCGACGCAGCTGTCCACTGGTCAGCATGCCCTTGTAGATGATATTCTTGTTCGACAGCGAGCAGATGTAAAAATCCTCGTTCTTGCTATGGCAAGCGTCCCCTTGGGCCGAGCGGTTGATACGGTTCTCTATACGTTTGCGCACCTTATATAATATACGCTCAAACACGGGCACCAGCTCATCGGCAATGCCCGTTACGAAAATCTGCTTGATGTCAGGCTCAACCTCGCGAGCTGCGGCACCCAGCACCTCTGGGTTAGTAGGCACAGCGCGCAGGTGCATCAGGGTGAGTCCCTCGCGCTCAATCTCCTCAATCATTACAGAGAGGATATCCTGCTGCGCCTTCTCGTCCTTGGGTAAAAACACAAGTCCTGTTCCGTACTTACCCTTCTCAGGCACAGGAATACCCTGCAACAGGATAAACTCATGCGGAATCTGTACCATGATACCGGCTCCGTCGCCAGTCTTGTCGCGAGTCTCAGCTCCGCGATGTTCCATGTTTTCCAGCACCTTCAGTGCATTGTCCACCAACTGGTGACTCTTTCCTCCGTGGATGTTTACAACCATTCCCACGCCGCACGCATCGTGCTCGTAAGCCTGCTGATAAAGACCCTTGTTTTGTGTTCGAAGTTTGCAATTTGTCATATTATCCTTACTTTTACTATCATTTTGTCGTATTTCAACTGCAAAGGTAAAACAAAACGCTTGATTATGCAAGAAATAACTTACTTATTTGTTGTCTAATTTTTGTGATAACTATCATTTTGTAATAAATATCAGTATTTTTGATTCATAATGATAGCAAAATGACAAATTCAAACCCGAATACTTTACAAGATGATAGTTGTGTGCGTTTTTAACAATCAATACGAAAGAGGCTGTTTTGCAAAATGGCTAAAACGTTATACCTTTGCATATTGAAATGTGCAAACTGTGATATATATAAGTTTGTAAAAAGGTAAGAAGAGAATGCAAGCTATCAAACAACATAAAATGAATACAAAGTACATCTTCGTGACTGGCGGTGTGGTTTCTTCGCTTGGCAAGGGAATCATCTCCGCCAGCATCGGTAAACTACTGCAGGCTCGTGGCTTTAAGGTTACGATTCAGAAATTCGACCCGTATATCAACATTGACCCAGGTACGCTGAACCCCTACGAGCACGGTGAGTGCTATGTGACGGAGGACGGTTTCGAGACCGACCTCGACTTAGGGCATTATGAACGCTTTACGGGCATACATACTACGCGTAACAACTCGATTACGACGGGGCGTATCTACAAGACGGTGATAGACCGCGAACGGCATGGCGATTATTTAGGCAAGACCATTCAGGTGGTGCCGCATATCACCGACGAGATTAAGCGGAGGATGCTCCGCATGAATGAAGAGTGTAGAGTTGAGCGTGTAGAGTTTGTCAACTCTCAATTCGACTTCGTCATCACCGAGGTCGGTGGCACCATCGGCGACATTGAGAGTGCGCCATTTATGGAGGCCATCCGACAGTTGCGCTGGGAGTTGGGACGTGATGCGGTGTGTGTACACCTGACCTACGTACCCTACTTGAAGGCTGCCGACGAGCTGAAGACGAAGCCGACACAGCACTCTGTGAAGGAACTGCAGGGTATGGGTATTCAGCCAGACATCCTTGTCCTCCGTACCGAACGCCACCTCGACGACAGCATGCGTATGAAGGTGGCTTCTTTCTGTAATGTGGACCTTGAATGTGTGGTGCAGAGCGAGGATATGCCCAGCATCTACGAGGTGCCCGTCAGCATGCAGCACCAGGGTCTCGATGCCGCCATCCTGCGTAAGATTGGCATCCCCGTTGGCGAGACACCTGCTATGAAGCCCTGGCACAACTTCCTGGACAAGCAGCGTAATGCTACCCGCGAGGTGCACATCGGCTTGGTGGGCAAGTACGACCTTCAGGATGCCTACAAGAGTATCCGCGAGAGCCTGAACCTAGCCGGCATCTACAACGACGTGAAGGCACGGCTGCACTTCATCAATAGCGAAGAGATAACCCGCGAGAACGTTAGTGAGAAACTCGACGGCATGGCGGGTGCCATCATCTGTCCAGGTTTCGGACAGCGTGGTATCGAGGGCAAGATCATCGCGGCAGAATATACACGCAGCCACGACATCCCCACCTTTGGCATCTGTCTGGGAATGCAGATGATGGTGATTGAGTTTGCCCGCAACGTGTTGGGATATAAGGATGCCAACAGCCGCGAGATGGACGAGCAGACGCCACATAATGTTATCGATATTATGGAGGAGCAGAAGAGCATCACGCAGATGGGGGGCACGATGCGACTGGGTGCCTACGAGTGCGAATTAGTAAAGGGCAGTCGCGTTTATGAGGCATACAACGAAGAAATACTCATCAAGGAGCGCCACCGTCACCGCTATGAGTTCAACAACGCCTATAAAGAGGAATACGAAGCGAAAGGTATGAAGTGCGTAGGTATCAATCCTGCAGCAAATCTTGTGGAGATTGTGGAGATACCTGACAAGCGTTGGTACATTGGCACACAGTTCCATCCAGAATACTCGTCAACAGTACTGCATCCCCACCCACTGTTCATGTCATTCATAAAGGAATGCGCAAATAGCTAAATGGTCCACTTGCCAAATAAATCGTAAATTGTAAATCATTAAATTGTAAATTAAGATGATGGAACAGTTGAAACATGAATGCGGCGTAGCGATGATCCGTCTGCTGAAGCCCTTGGACTATTACGAGAAGAAATACGGCACGTGGGCCTATGGTTTCAACAAGCTCTACTTGATGATGGAGAAGCAGCACAACCGTGGTCAGGAGGGTGCTGGTATCGCATCGGTGAGCCTGAACAACGAACCAGGTATGGAGTATATGTTTCGCGAGAAGGCTGAAGGCAAGGATGCCATCACAGAGATCTTCAACAGGGTGAAAGCCCACCCAAGCCCTCCCAAAGGGAAGGATGTTGAGTTACACAATTGCGCAGCACTATCTAATCAGACACCCCTCCCTTTGGGAGGGCTGGGGTGGGCCACGTCGCAATTGCTGATGGGTCATCTGCGCTACTCGACTACGGGCAAGAGCGGTCTGACGTATGTCCATCCCTTCCTGCGCCGTAACAATTGGCGCGCTAAGAACCTTTGTCTGTGTGGCAACTTCAACATGACCAACATCGACGAGGTTTTCCAGTTCCTGACAGCGCAGGGCCAGTCGCCGCGTATCTATGGCGACTCGTACATCACCCTCGAACTGATGGGCCACCGGCTGGACCGCGAGGTGGAAAGACTCTTTGAGGAAGCCAAGTCGAAAGGACTGGAGGGTACCGACATCACACGATATATCGATGACCACGTAGAGATGGCCAACGTGCTTAGGAAGACGATGGAGCACTATGATGGCGGTTACGTGATTTGTGGACTGACCGGCAGTGGCGAGATGTTTTCCATGCGCGACCCATGGGGCATACGCCCCGCATTCTGGTATCAGGACGACGAGATCGTGGCTTTGGCCAGCGAACGCCCTGTGCTGCAGACCACCTTTGACCTCCAGTGCGATGACATCCACGAGCTGAATCCTGGCGAGGCGCTTATCGTACGTCGCAGTGGCGAGAGTCATCTGGAGCAGATTATGCCAGCACAAAAGCTTAGTGCGTGTTCGTTCGAGCGTATCTATTTCAGCCGAGGTTCCGACCGTGATATCTATCAGGAGCGCAAACGACTGGGTGAACAGTTGACACCTTCCATCATGAAAGCCGTTGACGGCGATGTAGATAACACGGTATTCTCTTATATCCCCAACACGGCCGAGGTGGCCTTCTATGGCATGACCGACGGCTTCCGTCAGCAGGGCTATAACGTACGGACGGAAAAGGTCGTTTGGAAGGATATCAAGATGCGCACCTTCATCGCAGGCAACAGCGAGCGCAACGATCTGGCGGCTCACGTCTATGACATCAGCTACGGTTCGCTGAGACCATACGAGGATAACCTTGTGATTATCGACGATTCGATCGTTCGCGGTACGACGCTAAGGGAGAGTATTTTTAAGATTCTCGACCGCCTGCATCCCAAGAAGATTGTCATGGTGTCGAGTTCGCCCCAGATTCGCTATCCGGATTATTACGGCATCGACATGGCCCGCCTGGAGGAGTTCTGTGCTTTCCGTGCCACGATGGCATTGATAGAAGAGCAAGGAATGTGGCAACTGGTCAACGATGTCTACTTGGCATGCAAGCATGATCCCCATTCTGAAAACCACGTCCGTGCTCTCTACGAGCCCTTCACCGTTGAGGAAATCAATGCCAAGATTGTGCAGATGTTACGCCCCAAGGACATGCATGCACCCATAGAACTGGTGTTCCAAAGCATCGAGGGTCTGCACGAGGCGTGTCCCAACCACCCGGGCGACTGGTACTTTACGGGCCATTATCCCACGCCTGGCGGTACACGGCTCTGCAACCAGGCATTCGTGAACTATGTGGAGAAAAACAAATAAATTGTAAATAGTAAATTGTTAAATTGTAAATGAAATTATGTGTGGAATCGTAGCAATATTGCATGTGAAAGAGCAAACACAGGCTCTTCGTCAGAAAGCATTGAAAATGAGTCAGAAAATCCGTCATCGCGGACCTGACTGGAGTGGAATATACTGTGGCGGTTCAGCTATCTTGGCCCATGAGCGACTGAGCATCGTTGACCCTGAGAGTGGTGGACAGCCGTTGTATTCGCCAGACCGCAAGCAGGTGTTGGCAGTGAATGGCGAGATTTACAACCATCAGGAGATTCGTCGCCTGTATGCTGGGCAGTATGAGTTCCAGACAGGCAGCGACTGCGAGGTCATCCTTGCACTGTATCGTGAAAAAGGCATCAACTTCCTCGAAGACCTCAGCGGCATCTTCGCGTTCGTGCTCTACGACGAGGAGAAGGACGAGTTTCTCATAGCTCGTGACCCCATTGGCGTGATACCCCTTTATATTGGCTATGATAGCGATGGTACCGTTTATGTGGCTTCTGAGTTGAAAGCACTGGAGGGCTTCTGCGAATGTTACGAGCCGTTCCTGCCCGGACACTACTTTTATAGTGGAGAGTGTAGAACGGAGAGTGTAGAGCTAAGACGCTACTACCATCGCGACTGGTTCAACTATGACGCCGTGAAGGACAACCCCGCCAGTGTCGAGGCCATCCACGATGCCCTCACCGATGCCGTGAAGCGGCAACTGATGTCCGATGTGCCATACGGCGTGCTTCTCTCAGGAGGTTTGGATTCCAGCGTCATCTCTGCCATTGCCGAGAAGTTCAGCGAGCATCGTATCGAGGATGATTCAAAGACGAAGGCCTACTGGCCTCGCCTGCACTCCTTTGCCGTTGGTTTGAAGGGTGCCCCCGACCTCGCTAAGGCCAAGATGGTGGCCGACCATATCGGTACCGTCCACCATGAAATCAACTACACCATTCAGGAGGGCCTTGATGCCATTCGCGACGTCATTTATTTCATCGAGACCTACGATGTCACCACCGTCCGCGCCTCTACGCCGATGTATCTGTTGGCTCGTGTCATCAAGTCGATGGGCATCAAGATGGTGCTCTCGGGCGAGGGTGCCGACGAGATCTTCGGTGGTTACCTCTATTTCCACAAAGCACCATCGGCCAAGGACTTTCATGAGGAGACTGTTCGTAAGTTGAGCAAGCTGTATCTATATGATTGCCTGCGTGCCAATAAGAGCCTGAGTGCTTGGGGTGTAGAGGGTCGCGTACCCTTCCTCGACAAGGAGTTTCTCGATGTTGCCATGCGTACCAACCCCGAGGCAAAGATGTGTGGCCCAAAGAAATCCGGAAGTTCTGGAGAATCCGGCTTTGAAATCGAGAAGCGTATTGTGCGTGAAGCCTTTGCCGACATGCTGCCCGCAGAAGTTGCTTGGCGACAGAAGGAACAGTTCAGTGATGGGGTGGGCTACTCCTGGATTGACACCTTGAAGCAAATCACCTCAGAGGCTGTTTCTGATGAACAGATGGCCCATGCTGCCGAACGTTTCCCCATTAACCCGCCAAAGAACAAAGAGGAATACTACTACCGCAGCATCTTCGCTGAGCATTTCCCCAGCGACTCAGCTGCCAGGAGTGTTCCCAGCGAGGCCAGCGTAGCTTGCAGTACAGCCATTGCCCTTGAGTGGGATGCCGCCTTCAAGGGCATGAATGACCCAAGTGGCCGTGCCGTGAAGGGTGTCCATGAAATGGCGTACTAATTTTACTTAGTAATCGTATAAAAATTTAACTAAACACGAAGAAACGAAGAAAGGAAGATGATTTCACGAGAACGAAAAACTTCGTATCTTCGTATCTTCGTGTTCCATTAATTATTTGTACCAAGTTATTTTTTTGTCATCACTTGACAGGAAAGGTGAAATAGGTGTCGGGGAAGGGTTCATCCTTTAGGGTGAAGTGCCACCACTCCGTATCGAAGGGCTTGAAGCCGTGGCGTAGCATCGCTTGGCGCAGGATCATACGGTTTTGGAACTGCTCGGGGGTGATGCTGCGACCTTTCGGCGATTTGCTGTTGTCGCCATTAAACTCGCCCGTCTCAGGGTTACCGCAGAAGTCGGGATGGCTCTCGGGACCGAACCAGTCGAAGGTGCCGCCCATATCCACCTCCTTCTCCGTCGTCATGTCGAACAGTGTCAGGTCGAGGGTAGAGCCACGCGTATGACCGCTCTTCAGACAGATGTAGTCCTGTGGAAAGAGCACGCTTTTGTCAAGGTCGGGATAGAAGTAGGCCTTCATCAGCGTGTCGGCGATGTCCTCCGCCCAGCGCACGAAGTGGTCAACACCCTTCTGCGGACGGTAGGCATCGTAGATCTTCAGGCGATAGCCCAGCTTGATAACGTCATCGCTCACGGCTTTTAGACTGTCAGCGGCCTGCTTAGTCAGAAGTGCCGTCGGCTCTTCATAGCCGTCGATGCGAGTACCCACGAAGTTATACGTACCAAAGTAGCGTATTTCCAGAATCACATCAGGCACCACGTCGGTAATGGTCACAAACTGGCTACTATCGTCGGTCGCGCTGACTGCCGTACTCTTCTTCGTGTCCGAAAAGCAGGACACCATCGTCATGCCGCAGATTACGAGGATGGCGGCCATCATCCATAATTTTACCTGTTTCATGATTTCAGTTTTTGCTCTATCTTCTTTTTATTCCATCTTTCCTGCCAGTCGCATGCGGACGGCAGCGGGGGTTGCGGGGGCAGTGATGGTGGAGGTGTTCACTTGCTGCTGCTCGCCGTCGATGTTGAACTGCAGGGTGGCTCCGTCGGGGCGCACGTCGATGGTGACGTTGGCACCCATCACTAATGGCAGGTTCACGTCGCCATGACCGCCGGGGAAACCACAGAGCACGGGGATGTTGTACGTCTTCAGCAGCTCGTGGAGCATCGCCTCGACGCTCTCGTAGGTGAACTCCTTGCCGCAGTCGGTGAACTCGCCGAGAATGATGCCACGGCAGCAGTCGAGCACACCGTTCATCTGGAGGATACGCATCTGGCGGTCTATGTTATGCATCGACTCCTCCACCTCCTCGACGAAGAGGATGAGGTCCTTGCCCATCGTGGCGTCGGCCTGCGTGCCGAGGTTAGGTGCGAAGGTGCAGATGTTGCCGCCCACCAGCGTGCCAGTGGCCTTGCCCGTGATGTTCTGCTTGTGGGCAGGCAGTTCGTAGCGGGGCACCTTTCCTAACAGCAGGTCGCGCATCAGCGTGCTGGTAGCGTCGGTGCCGCCCTTGGCCAGGAACGAGCTCATGGTGCCGTGGATGCTCATCACGCCGGCGCGGTTCAGCAGGCCGTGTAGCGTGGAGATGTCGCTGAAGCCCACTAACCATTTCGGCGAGGCCTTCAGCTCGGCCAGTGTCAGCTGATCGATAAGCTGAATGGTGCCGTAGCCGCCACGGTTGCAGATGATGGCCTTGATGTCGGGGTTGCTCAGTGCCCAGCGGATGTCGCTGACGCGCTCGGCCACGGTACCGGCATAGCGGCCGTCCACCACCTTGCCCACGTTTGGCCCTATGACGGGTTCCAGCCCCCACGAGCGCAGCACGTCGGCGGTCTTCTCCACGTTCTCCATCGGCGTGTAGTACGAGGGCGAGATGAGCGCAACCTTATCGCCCGCCTTCAGGTAGTCGGGCTTCGCGCAGTTCAGCACCACCGACTGGTCGGGTATACCATCTATTATGTCATCATTGTCGCTGCACGAGGTCAGCGTCGTGGTAGCCATCATGGCGGCTATGGCCAGCAATAAAAACTTTCTCATTATTTCACAATTTTATTAATTCGTTTCTGGAGATCGGCAGGAACGGCAGGAATCTTATTGGCGCGTTCAAACTGATGTAGCTTCTGATAGGTCATCTTCATCTGGATAGAACTCTGGATGGATCCATTAACGTATCCTGCTTCATACAAACTCGTCGACTTTGTTCAACAAACTCGTCGACTTTGTTCAACAAACTCGTCGACTTTGTATCGCAATCGTGCGCTGATTGATTCCTTGTCGTTCTTATTGATGTTCATTGATAAGTTTCCATTCACGTGGTGTGAAGTCATCAGTAGAAGGTTGATAGCTGGCATCCGGCATATACCACCAGAATTGGCTGAAATACTTCCGCAGTTTCTTGTCCTTGAAGATATAGCCACGATGGGCGTAGGGTAGATTTCGCAGGATGCGCTCCCGGTCAGCTATTTTCTCTATCTCCAACATATAACTGCCTGGCATGTAGTTGTCGCTGCGGTCGTAGAACGTGCCCAGGATGAAGTGATCGTAGTTGAGTCGCTCGGCCGACTGTATCGTCATGTCGGCTCGGGGCTTGAAGTTCGTGGCGTGCCACTCCACGGTGCCGTTGCGTAGCGTGAACTCTGTACAAGACTCATCATATAGTTTCACCTTTTTCATCTTTCCGGTTCCCTCTGTAATGGTGAACGTCGATGCGCTGAAGAGTGAATCGGTCAGGAAGAAGTGCTTGGCGGTATTGGTGGCTTTTATGCGAAGGGTAAAGTCGTCAATCTGACCGCCCCGCCAACGCATGGCAGGCTTGAGCCAGTAAGGAACCTCGAAGGTGCGCCCCACGCCATAACTCATCCGGTAGCGGTAGGTGTGGTGTACGGTGTTTCGCCCCGGCTTGAAGTGTGCCACGAAATAGTAGGCGTAGGAAAAATCAATGAGACTGTCAGCCTGCTCCGAGTAAAGCAATGCATTATGGGGTAGGTCTTCGCCATCCTTCATCTTCACCTCGCCGTATGCTTTCCAGCTATTCAGGTTCAGGGGCTGGAAATCGCCATCTACTTGAAAATCCGATTTCACCACCGCATTCATGTATGCCAGTTCTTCGCCATTCATGTTGACGGTAAAGTCTGCAATGTATGGGTGGATGCCTTGCGGGCTGAACGGCACGTCATCATTGTAAGGCGCGTTGGCTTCGAACCCCATCACCACTGTCTTTGCCATACCAGGATTGTCCAGTTCGTACTGAACATCTACTCTGGCATAGCCATCGTCGCACAGGCCGATGGTCAATACCTCCTTTGTCAGCATAATATCGGTCTCCTGTATGGGAACCAGATGATTGCCGTTCACATAAAACACGCCATCGTTAGCTCTAACGTTTCCACCGCAGATGAAGAGGGTGGCGGCAACGGTCAGGAATAAATACTTGTTCATTATTTCACAATTTCGTTAGTAATCGTATAAAAATAAGTGGGTGTGATGTCCCTGTTTTGCCCTTTCTTCCATCGATCAACTAAACTTTGCACTTTGGCCGTACAAAGATATACAATTTCGGTCAAATTAAAACACAAGAGCCCCCTTTTTTTCATTTCCGCTACTATATTTTGAGCCGAAATCCAGGCCATGTAGTTTTGTTTTCGTACACACGATGGCATCATGTATAAAAAGAAAAAGTGCTGCAAGTTATTAACTTACAGCACTTCGCTTTTCTTTGAGACCAGCACGTTGTGGTACAAGTTGTACCCAGAGCCGGGGTCGAACCGGCACGGGTTGCCCCACTGGTGTTTGAGACCAGCGCGTCTACCGATTCCGCCATCTGGGCGTGTATCAACGTCGCTGTGTTCTCATTGAAAGCGGCTGCAAAGGTACGGAAAAAAATTGGAACGAACAAAAGTTATAAGTATTTATTTCACAAAAATACTAAAATTCCTTGGTCAATTGGAAGATTATGCTTAATTTTAGGCCGTGAAAGAAAGCCTTAACGGTTTTTCATTCGTCCATACATGAACAAGGGACTTAATTTTAACATCTAATGATATGGAGAAACAAAGCAATAATTACTGTGTAATTCTTGCGGGAGGTCATGGCATGCGCTTGTGGCCTTCCAGTCGTAATGAGCATCCGAAGCAGTTTATCGATTTTTTTGGCACAGGGCGCACTCAGCTGCAATCTACTTTTGACCGCTTTGTCAGTTTTATCTGCAAAGAAAACATTTATATCTCGACGAGCAAAGAGTATGTACAACTGGTGCATGAACAGTTGCCCGAGTTGCCCGATGAGCAGCTGCTTGTTGAGCCAGTGAACCGTGGTACGGCACCTTCGGTAGCCCGTGCAGGGCGCCGCATTCACAACGCGTGTGAAGATGCGCGCATCATCGTCACGCCATCTGACCAGTTGGTGATGGGCGACGAGGCATTCCGCAACAACGTGTTGGCTGGCCTCGACTACGTGGGGACTAACGACCTGATGCTGACGATGGGCATCCGCCCCACGCGTCCGGAGCCGGGCTATGGCTACATACAGATAGGCGAACCTACACTGGCGAAGGGCATCCACAAGGTACAATCGTTCACCGAGAAACCTGAGCGCGACTTTGCACGCGTATTTATGGAAAGCGGTGAGTTCTTCTGGAATACGGGCATGTTCTTGTGTAACGTGCAGTTCATGCGTAAGTGGTTTCTGCAGCTCTTTACCGACATGCCCTACCGTGTAGCCTATCTGCCGCAGGGCTACACTATCAAGGAAGAGGTGGAGTATGTCGAGAAATACTATTCCTCGTATCCCAACCTGTCGATGGACAAGGCGGCATTAGAGATGTCGGATGATGTCTACGTGATGCGTTGCGACTTCGGTTGGGCCGACTTGGGTACCTGGCATAGTATCTACGAGGTGATGCAGCGGTCGGAGGATGATAACGTAGTAATCAACTCGAAGGTGCTGCTGGAGAACTGTAAGGGTAACATCGTGAAGTTGCCGAAGAACCATGTAGGCGTCATCAACGGACTCGAAGGCTACATCGTGGCCGAGGAGGGCGACGTGCTGCTTATCTGTAAGAAGAGCGACTCGTCGGCACTGATTCGGAAATACGTCAACGAGGTGGGCATCCGCTTCGGACAGCAGTACACATAATAATGCTTAATGCTTAATTTTGATATAGCATGAAGATACTTGTCACTGGAGCGAGCGGATTCATCGGTTCGTTCATCGTAGAGGAAGGGCTGCGCAGGGGCATGGAGGTATGGGCCGCCATGCGCCGTAGCAGTTCCAAGCAGTTTCTGAAAGACCCGCGCATCAACTTCATCGAGCTGAACTTAGACAGCACGGAACAGCTTATTGAGCAACTGCGTGGCTACGAGTTTGACTACGTGGTGCATGCTGCCGGCGTGACGAAGTGTCTGAACAAAGCCGACTTCCACCGCATCAACACCGAGGGCACGAAACATCTGGTCAATGCACTGCTTACGCTCAAGATGCCCCTGCAGCGCTTTGTCTATGTAAGCTCGCTGAGCGTGTTCGGGGCTATCCGCGAGCAACAGCCCTACGAGGCTATCCGTGAGACCGACACGCCCCAGCCCAACACCGAGTACGGTCGTAGCAAGCTCGAGGCCGAACGGTGGTTGGACGCACTCGAGCAGCCATTCCCTTACGTCGTGCTCAGGCCCACGGGTGTCTACGGTCCCCGTGAGCGCGACTATTTCCTAATGGCGCAGTCCATCAAGCAGCACTCCGACTTTGCCGTGGGCTACAAGCGTCAGGACATCACGTTCGTCTATGTCGAGGATGTGGTGCAGGCCGTCTTCCTTGCCTGTGAGAAAGGCCAGACGGGGCGCAAGTATTTCCTCAGCGACGGCGAGGTCTACCAATCGTCCACGTTCAGCGACCTGATACGCCGCGAGCTGGGCTCTCCCTGGTGCCTGCGCATCACGGCACCGATATGGGTGCTGCGCATCGTCACATGGATAGGCGATAAGGTGGGACGCATGACGGGCAAGATTTCGGCACTAAACAACGACAAGTACCACATCCTGCGCCAGCGCAACTGGCGGTGCGACATCGAGCCTGCCCGCCGTGAGCTGGGCTACGAGCCGAAGTTCACATTGGAGCGGGGCGTGCCGCTGACCATTAAATGGTATCAGGAGAACGGATGGCTTTGAAAGGGAAAAGGGGAGACCTCCCCTAACCCCTCCTGTAGGAGGGGGAAAGGGAAAAGTGAAAAGTGAAAAGGGAAAAGTGAAAAGTGAAAAGGGGAAAGTGAAAAGTGAAAAGGGAAAAGTGAAAAGGGAAAAGTGAAAAGGGAATAGTGAAGTTAGTTAGCCAACTATTTAAGATTGAGAAGAAGCCACAACGCGGACTGCTGCCCATTGACTGGGTGGTACTTATCTACACGGCATTTACACTGGTGTTGATGGCAGTGATGTGGACACGGCTCATCAATCCCGTTTCCATGCTGATGTGCCGCCTGCAGGCACTTGCCATCCTCGTGGCCCTGTATGGCGTCTATCGGATGATTCCCTGCCGACTGACTCACCTGGCACGCATCGGGTGCCAGTTGGGCATGCTGGGTCTGTGGTATCCCGACACATACGAGTTTAACCGGCTGCTGCCCAATCTCGACCATCTCTTCGCGCGTGCCGAGCAGTCGTTGTTCGGTTTCCAGCCTGCACTGACATTTGCCGACAGCTGGTCGCATCCCGTCATCAGCGAGCTACTGTCGCTGGGCTATGTGAGCTACTATCCGCTCATCGCACTGGTGATGCTCTACTACTTCATTCAGCGCTACGACGAGTTCAACCGCGCTGCTTTCACCATCATGGCCTCGTTTTTCCTGTTCTATGTGGTCTTCATCTTCCTGCCCGTGGCCGGACCGCAGTTCTATTATGAGGCTGTAGGGTTAGATCAGATAGCACAGGGTGTGTTCCCCGACATTGGCCATTATTTTGAGCACCATCAGGAGTCGCTGCCCATACCGGGATGGAAGGAAGGTTTCTTTCATGATATGGTAGTCGAGGCTCACGATGCGGGTGAGCGTCCTACGGCAGCGTTTCCCAGCAGCCACGTGGGTGTTACCGTCGTGCTGTTGTGGTTGGCATGGCGTGCACGTAGCCGCCGTCTGTTCTGGTTGATGATGCCGTTTGCAGTGCTCATGTTCTTTGCCACGTTCTATATCCAGGCCCACTACGCCATTGATGCCATTGCAGGCGTCGTTGCCGGAACGCTCATCTATTTTCTTTGTCAGCTGTTATACCTGCCCTTCATCCGTAGCGGCAGACACAACTGAACCAGCGGCAAAACCGCTGGACACACTACTGGAGTTTAGGAGTTGTTTAGCCGCCCACGATGACTTTGTAGCCGTGGCGTTCGATTTGATGGGTGCATCGTTGCAGTGTTGTTTCCGACGGTGCGGCCATGAAAATATTCTCCGGATTGTATGTCGACCAGATGCGTCGGTGCTTGTCGCGCCCTACGTCGTGATAGGGTAGGAGATTCACACCTAATAGCGAGCCGTTGTGGGGTAGCGAGTCAAGAAAAAGGGCTGTGGCCTCTATGTTCTGCTCGTCGTCGTTGATGCCTTCGATGAGCGGTATGCGTATGTAGAAGGGCGATGCACCCGCGGCCAGCAGACGGATGTTGCTGAGTATGAGTTCGTTGGCCACGCCCGTAAGCTGGCGGTGGCGGTCAGCATCCATGAGCTTCAGGTCAACGAGGAAGAGCTCGCAGTTGCGGGCCACGCTGAGCACGGTATCGGCACTGGCATAGAGCGTCGTGTCGACGGTGCGATGCAGTCTACGACGACCCAGTTCTTCGAGCACGGCGAGAGCGGCTTGCGGTTGGAAGAGGGGCTCGCCGCCACAGAGCGTCACGCCTCCGCCGCTGTCCTCCATGATGTCACGCTCTTTCTCGATCTCGGCCATCAGCTCGTCGACGGTCCACTCGCGTCCGCACATCTCCAATGCACGTGTGGGACACTCGTCGGCACAGTGTCCGCAGCGCAGGCACTCGGCTTCCTCGATAGGCTGAATGCCGCCCGCAGTCATGCGAATGGCCTTCTGGCTGCATGCCGCAATACACGACAGGCAACCTATGCACTTGTTCTGCTTATAGGTTTTATGCGGCAGGCGGTCCCACGACTCTGGATTGTGGCACCACACGCAGCGCAGCGGGCATCCCAGAAAGAAGATGGTGGTGCGGATGCCCGGCCCGTCGTTGATGGCGTAGCGCTTGATGTCGAAGATTCTCAATGCACAATTCACAATTATCAGACTTCATCGTTTTCCGTTCGGGCGATAATCTCGTTCTGCAGCTGCTCGGTCATGTCGTTAAAGTAATCGCTGTAGCCAGCCACGCGCACCAGCAGGTCGCGGTATTCTTCGGGGTGCAGCTGTGCGTCGTGCAAGGTAGCGGTGTCGACGATGTTGAACTGGATATGGTGTCCGCCGAACTTGAAGTAGGTGCGGATGAGCGATGCCAGCTTCTTCATGTCCTCCTCGCGCTTGAGCAACTGTGGTACGAAGCGCACGTTGAGCAGCGTGCCGCCGCTCTTCGTCTGGTCGAGCTTGCCGAGCGACTTGATGACTGCCGTGGGTCCGTGGGTGTCGCTGCCGTGGGCGGGCGATGTGCCGTCGCTGATGGCGAAGTGGGCAAAACGACCGTTGGGCGTGGCTCCGCAGACAGAGCCGAAGTAGTTGTGGCAGGTGGTCGACAGCATGTTCAGCTGGGTCTTGCCGCCGCGTGTGTTTGGGCGACCCTCGATGGCCTGCACCAGATCGTCATAGACGCGTACGGCTATCGAGTCGGCATACGGGTCGTCGTTGCCGAAGAAGGGCGTGTGGTTGCGGATGTACTGGCGCATCTTTTGGAGTTCGGGAGTTCTGGAGTTCAGGAGTTCAGACGAATGACCGGCAGAACTATTGTCTGCACTCCTGCACTCCTGCAACTCCTGAACTCCCCAGTTAGCAGCGCAGGCATTCAGCATCTCGTCCATGGTGTAGCGATGGTCCTCGAACACGTGCTTCTTCAGCGTAGTGAAGCAGTCGGTGATGGTGCCGAGGCCGGTACACTGGATGTAGGTGGTGTTATAGCGGGCACCGCCGCTGTAGTAGTCGCGGCCTTTCTCGATGCAGTCGTCGATGTAGAGGCTGAGGAAGGTGGCGGGGGCATAGAGTGAGAACATGCGCTCGATATAGTTGTTCACCGAGAGCTTCAGGTTGACGAAGTAGACCATCTGGCGGTGCCAGGCGTCGTAGAGCTCGTCGAAGGTCTTGAACGTGCGCGGGTCGCCGGTCTCCAGTCCCAGCTTCTTGCCTGTCTCGGGGTCGATGCCATTGTTCAGCGTGATTTCCAGGATCTTCGGGGTGTTCAGGTAGCCCGTCAGCAGGTAGGCTTCCTTGCCGAAGGCACCCACCTCGATGCAGCCCGAGCAGCCTCCCTCGCGGGCATCCTCGAGCGTCTTTCCCTCGCGCACGAGTTCTTTAATATATGTGTCGGGGTTGAAGATGGAGGGATAGCCGTGGCCCTGGCGTATCACCTTGATGCCCTCTATGAGGAAATCGTCGGGCGTGTTCTCGGCGATGTGGATAGAGAGGCCTGGCTGCAACTGGTGCAGCTCCTCCTGAATCTCCAAAATCATGTACGACAATTCGTTCGTCGCACTCTTGCCCTCGCGGTCCACGCCGCCTATATTAATATTGGTGAAGTCGTTGTAGGTGCCGCTCTCCAACGCTGTCACGCCCACCTTCGGCGGTGCCGGCTGGTTGTTGAACTTGATCCACAGACACGAAAGCAGTTCCTTGGCTTGGTCGCGTGTCAGCGTTCCGTCGGCCAGTCCCTGCTCATAGAACGGCCACAAGTGCTGGTCGATATGGCCGGGATTCATAGAGTCCCAGCCGTTCAGCTCTGTTACCGTACCGAGGTGAACGAACCAGTACATCTGAATGGCCTCCCACAAGTCGCGAGGGGCATGGGCGGGGACGCGGCGGCAGACCGAGGCGATCTTCTTGAGCTCGGCGATTCGCTTTAGTGTAGAGTGTTGAGTGGAGAGTGTAGAGTTTGCTACCGCCTCTGATTCAAACACAGAAGGAACAGCGGTAGCAAACTCTCCACTCAACACTCTACATTCTACACTTAACTCTTCGGCCATCTTCTCTGCCAGCTCCGCGTGCCGCTCTGCGAAGAGGATGGCTGCATCGCACGAGATGGCCATGGCTTCCAGCTCCTGCTGCTTGTCGGTGGCTTCGGGGTCGTTGATATAGTCGAGCTCGGCGATGCGCTTTTCTATGCGCTTCTTCACGTCGAGCAGTCCCTCTTGGTACATCTTGCCGTCCATGGCCGTATGTCCGGCGGCACGCTGCTCCATGAACTCGGTGAACACACCGGCGTGGTAGGCCTCTTCCCACTCCTTCGAGACGTGGTTGAAGATGCGCTCGCGCTGCGTCTTGCCCTTCCAGTATGGAATAACCTCGCGCTCGTAGGTATCGATGTCTTCCTGCGAGATGGTGTAGCGTTGCAGCTCGCGTTCGTTCAGCGTGTGCAGGTCTTCGACCGAGTGGCAGGTCAGCTCGGGGAATGTCGGCACGGCCTTCGGCTTCGGTCCGCGCTCGCCAACGATCAGTTCGTCGGGACCGATAAAGATGGTTTTCTTCTTACAGATCTCGTAGAAGTTACGGGCACGGAGCACGGGTGTCGGCATGGTGCCGTAGTGCTCCTTGTAGAATGCGGTCTCTATGAGTGCGCGCTCGATGGAGAGCGTGGTCGGTGTGTCGAAGTTCTGTTGGCGCAGGCGGCGTATGCGGTCGTTCATGCCGCCCAGGTTCTCGGGGTGTTTGATGCTATAGTTCATTGTTTTATGGGGCTAATGGGGCTAATGGGGCTTATGGGGCTAATGGGGCCTATGGGGCTTATGGGGCTAATGGGGCTTATGAGGCCTAATGGGGCCAATGGGACCTATGGGCCTTATGGGGCCTATGGGTTATAGGATTTTGCGGCATATACCTCTTCGATGGTCATGGGCTTGCGGATGGTGCCGAGCTGGCGCACGGTGCCGTCGGGCATGACGGCGTAGTTCAGTTCGTTGCGCAGTCCGGTGAAGTCGCGCCAGGGACCGAGGCGGTCGTAGCAGATGAAGTCGCGGAACTGACCCTCGGCCTCCCACTTGTCCATGAGCTCGGGGATGAAGTAGATGCCTGGCTCAACAGTAAAGACGAAGCCAGGCTCTAACGGACGGGCGAGGCGCAGCGACTTGAAGCCGAACTGTGTAGACTTCTGCTCACCCTCGGCATAGCCTACGTACTGCTCGCCCAGGTTCTCCATGTTGTGCACGTCGAGACCTACCATGTGGCCCAGTCCGCAGGGGAAGAACAATGCGTAGGCACCGCATTCGGCAGCTTCGGCAGGGTCGCCCTTCATCAGTCCCAACTCCTTCATGCCCCTGGCAATCTCGGTGGCGGCGGCTATGTGGGCATTGCGGAAGGGCACGCCCACCTTCAGCGTGTCGACGGCAGCCTGGAAACTGCGCAGGTGTATCTCGTAGACCTCGGCCTGTCGCTGGGTGAACCGCTCGCCAACGGGCATCGACGACGAGAGGTCGCCCGCATAATGGGTGCGCGTCTCGGCACCGGCATCGAGCAGGAAGATGTCGCCCTCATGCAGTTCGTGAATAAAACCGTGGTTATGGAGCACCTGGCCCTGCACGGTGGCGATGGTGGGGAAGGCGAGGGCGTTGCCGTGACGGCAGGCCACCTCCTCGACGACGGCGGCCACCTCGCTCTCGTGCACGCCAGGACGTACCTTGCGATAGGCGGCAAGGTGCATCTCGGTACTGATGTCGACCGACTCCTCGATGGCGCGTATCTCGTCCAGGTCCTTGTAGTTACGCTGTTTGACGATGGCCTTGATCAGTGGTAGCGACGAGCGTCCGGCCTGTTCGGCAGGAAGAATGCCTAATAGGTCGAGCAGCTGCACCTGATGGTCGCCCCGGTAAGGCGGCAGGAAATGCACGGGCTGGCCCTTGCGCTGTGCCTTGACGATATAGTTTTTCAGCTCGCTCATGGGCCGTGTCAGGCCGATGCCTACGGTGGCAGCCTTCTCGCGTAGGGTGGGCTGGGTGCCCGTCCACACGATGTCGTCGATGGTCAGCTCGTTGCCGAAGACAATCTGCTGGTCTTCGTCAACGTCGATAATGGCGGCCAGGTCGGGGTAGTCCAGTCCGAAGAAATAGAGGAAGGTGCTGTCCTGACGGAAACGGTAGGTGTTGTCGGCATAGTTCATGCCTACTTCGTTGTTGCCAAGGAAGAGCAGCAATCCGCTGCCCAGGTCCTTGCTCAGCTGCGCCCGACGGCGAGCATAAGGTGCATTCATTGCTTGTTGGGTTTTAGGTTAAAAAGCCCCTGCAACAATGGTGTAGCAGAGGCTTCGCTGATGTTGGACGACTCGGATTCGAACCGGGAATGACAGAACCAAAACCTGTAGTGTTACCATTACACCATCGTCCAATTTTTGTATTAAGTGAGAATCCTTCACGAATTCGCGTGCAAAGGTAGTGCTTTTTTGCGACACCACCAATTTTTTTCTGAAATATTTTCGGGAGCACCCAATAATTAGCTGCTAAGACGTGGTGCACATTTTTTACAGACTGTTTGTAACGGCATTACAAACAGTCTGTAATACCGTTACAAAGGGTTTGTAATGCCGTTACAAATAGTCTGTAATGCTGTTACAAAGGGTTTGTAATGCCGTTACAGAGAGCTTGTAAAAATGCGGTGTTCTATCTGACGATGGTTTTCCGGATTTGTCCGTCAGCGGTACGCACGATGTTCAGGCCTTTCTGCGGAGCCGTGAGACGGCGACCGGTGAGCGAGTAGCTGACTGCCACCGTCGACTGTTGCATAGTGGCTGCTGCCGTGCTGATGCCCGTGGGGTCGTAGTCCTCGACCTTGGCCTTGGCGGCATTGGCTATGGTGCCGTCGGGGCTGATGACCAGTGCTACGACGTAGACCTTGTCTTTCTTGATTGCATTGAGCAGTGCGGTCTTCGTGGGCAGCTTGAGCGTATAGTCAATGTCAACAGGTGTCCCGGCCTGCAAGTTCTCGAGTGCCGACACCTGGTTTTTGCCGCCTGTGTAGGAGCTGCTCAGGGCCACGTCGTTGAACTTCCATCCAGTGATGCTCGACGAGCCGTACTTGCCGTCGGACCCGAAAATGGCCAGATCGTCGGGCAACTCTGACGACGAATACTGGTAGTAGTAGTTGGACTGCGTCCAGGCACTGCCCGTACCTGTCAGGCCGTCGCCAACGAGCACGAACTCAAGCTTGAACGAGCTGTCGAAGAGGGGCGATACCGTAGCCTTGGCCTCTACCTCGGTCTTTTCTTCGTTCCACATGCCGCTCACCGTCACTGCTACCAGGGCAGGGATGGCCATCTCGGCGCGGAAGTCGTCGCAGATGTCTGTACCTACGCCATAGTACGGGTCTATCTCGTCGTTGCGGTTCATGCGACAGGAGGGTGCACCGTTGAACTTCACGTTGGCGTAAGCATTCTTGGCGATGAACATGGCGTCGCCGCTGTTATACTGATGCAGGCCGATACCAATGAAACGGTCGCCGAAAGTCTTGCGCAGCTTGTCCATACCGATGAGTCCGCGCGGGCACCAGCCGCAGCCCGTACCTGTGTACTCCTCGACTACAACGTTGCGCTCGATGATGTCGGAAAGCGTATAGAGGTTGAAGTTGGTGTAGTTGTAGTGGGGGTCGGAGTAGACGAGCTTGTTCTCCTCGCCGTTGACTTTCGTAACATGTAGTGTCATCTGCTTGCTTCCAATTTCCGGTTGCGGGTCAACGGGAAGGCTGATAAGCTCGGACGAGACGAACGGAATGGGCGTTTCAAGATCCATGTGCTGCTGCTCGCTCAGTTCCTCGCTGTTTGCATTGCCTATTTGGTAATCGATGCTGGTAATAGGCGATGTGCCGAGATTGGCCAGTGTCAGGTTGACCATAGCCTGCTCGCCGAGTTTTGTATAGTATTTACCGATGTTCAATGGCACTACTGCAGCAATGTTGTCTTCGAATGTACCTTCGAGCAGCACCTGTAGGAACAGGGAACCATAACCGTTACCATACATGCTTATCCATGATTTCTGCTTTGTCTTTGTGCGTATATAGAAGCTGTTATTAAACTCTTCGCCAGTGAAGAGCGCCGGATAGGCATCGCTCGAAAATTGCACTTTGTTGATAGTGAACGAGTAGCCTACGTAAACGCCTTCTTCGGGAATGGTGTAGGGGGCCGAGAGATTCACATCGATACAATCGCTTTTCAGTTCGTCTGCGTTCACCTCGACCACATCGATGCAGCTGGTTTCGTTGATGTCGGATGGCAGCTGACTGGCTATCCACACCTTTGCATCGCTGGCGTTGGGAGCCACCAGTCCGAAGCGCACGGCGTGGATGGTTTTTCCGCCAGCCACGATGTGAGTACCGGGAATGAACACTGCACAATGGTAGGTGTCGGTATCCCCTACGCCCAGTCCGTATTTTGTGCTTGAAGTGCTGACAAAGCCCCACCAGTTCTGGTTCTCTGCGGGCTCGATGGTGGCTTTCTTTGCTGCATGAGACGAGGGAGAGGGCTGCGGCAAAACCGCAGCACACAGGTTCTGTGCCTGCACGGCTACTACTCCTGTGAGTACAAGAGCGGCGAAAAACGTAAAGATTCTTTTCATAGACATGATGTTTTTATTGAATGATTTTCTTTTGTTCCACTTGTACGACGCCCTCGTCGTTGTAGACGAAAGCTACGACCGAGAGCTGTTCGGGCCGCCACGAGGCATCGGCGGTGAAGGTGTAGTGTAGCTGCTGCTGCTCGCCCTCGGTGCAATGGAAGTCGTCGCCCCAGGTGCCGTTGACCGCATGGCGCAGCACGTGGTTGTGCACATACTGGCCGTCGCTCAGCTGTCCGCTGGCGGGATTGTCGATTTCGTTGTAGCGCAGCTGCATGGCGGTGATGCTGTCCTCTGTGACCCAGAGCTGAAGACGGCCATCGGTAGCACCGTTAGTGCCAAGGGTGGTCAGGTCGACGACAACCTCGCGTGTCGCTTCGTTGTAGTGGCAGTCCATGCTAATTTGTAGCGACGACTGCTGAGTTATGAGCTTGTCGACCTCGGTGGCCCACAGCTGGTAGTCGCAACGGCCCGTGCGGTTGACCAGTCCCTGCGGCTGGTACTCTATGCCCCAGTGGCTGTAGTACTCGTCGCCCAGCTCGGTGGCTAAGCCGGTGAGCGTGGGTGTGCCCTTGAAGCCTAACGGGCCTGAGTGTATGCCCACGGCTATCACGGCGTCGTGGCCGTACTCCTCCTGTAGCTTCCCGATGACAAGGGTGGCCCGTGGGCAGTTGATGCAGCGCTGGCCGGTGAAGTCCTCGATGAGCACCTTGCGGGCCACATCGGCCGGTTTCACGTAGATCAGCCGCTCGTCGTCGGCAATGTTGCTGCACGCGACAAGGGAGAGGGCTGCGGCAAAACCGCAGCACACACTGACAACGTGGTGGTAGGTTCTTCTTATTTCTTCAGTCATAACTCATAACTCATAACTCATAATTCATAACTCATAACTCATAATTCATAACTCATAACTGATAATTCATATCTCATACCTCATAATTCATACCTAATACCTCATAACTCATACCTCATATCTATTTAGAAATTGTAGTTATACGAGAGGATGAAGCCCTTGATGGCGGGTACGTAGCGGCACACGCCGCCCGAACAGTTGTTGCCTGCCTGAATGCGGGCGTAGCCTGCCTGGATGCGGTGGGCGCCAGTGTTAAAGGTCACAAAGCCCTGATAGTAGTGTATTTTGCTTACGCCACAGTTCCACTGGTCGCTGACGGTCAGCATCCAGTGGGGCAAGAGCGACAGTTCCAAGAGTCCGAACATCCAGTCGCCTTCATCCTCAGCGGTAGTCAGGTATTGCAGTTCGCCGCGCAGGGTAGCTTTGCGGTTGATGGTGTACTTACCTTCGGCCACGTAGATGTCGGAGCGAATCATGCCGCCGTCGCCTTCGACCACGCTCATGTTATAGTGCTGGTTCATGTACATCAGGCTCAGCTTGAAGTCGTGGGTGAGACGCTTGTCCATCTGTATGTTCAGATCCTGATAGTAGGTGTCGCCCCATTTCCAGAAAGCCGAGCCATAGCCGTCGCTGCCTTCTTTGGTGCCGGTTACGGGGTTGGTATGGGGATTCTTGTTGAGGCCCTTCACTAACGAGTAGTTCAGTCGGAGGTTGGTGCCGTATTTGCCGCCCAAGGAGGTGTTTTTCCTGAAGTTGTAGCCCACCTGTCCTTGATAGGCCCACTCGCCGTCTTGCTGCGTGGCATAGGGATAGAGTGCAGCCAAAGCATAAGTGTGGTCGAGGCTGAAGGCGGGCAAATGGTTCAGCATGGCAGCTGTGCCCTGACGGTCGCGCTGGCTGCGCAGCGAGGTGTTGTCGCTGCGCTTGGCTTGCAGCAGCAGGCTCAGGCCGCGTGTGGAATAGGATGTAGAGAGCATGGCCACATAGCCGCGCCGGTAGATATAGTCATTGTCTTTTGAGGGATTGTCGCTGATTTGTGCATATTCGGCCAGCACGTTCCAGTTACCGTGGTGCAGGTTGGCCCTTACGTCCCAGGCGTTCACATATTCAGGCAGGTTGAGTTTGTAGGGCAGTCCGGTCAGTTTATGGTCTTCGGCCTTCTCGTGTTTGTTCACCCATGAGGCACCGAGGGTGAGCCTTGTGCCCGACTTGCGCAGGGCAGGCAGCCATTCATTGAGGTCGGCCTCGGCATCGACACCGCCGATATAGTTGTCGGCCCACGACCAGTAGACGCGCTGCTTACCATAGAGCGCCTTCAGCCTGAGGCCCTCGGTGGGCGTGAGCTGGAGATGGGCACCAAGGAGCGAGTTGTCGATGCCTAACGAACGCTCTTCGTAGGAGCGCAGAATGAAGCCCGAGCCGAACTGCTCGTAGAACGTGCCGAGGGTGAGTTCGGCATTCTTCATCCTGCCTTTCACGTAAGCATGAGGAACGCCCCAACCCTTGAAATCGCTGTCGAAGCCAGGCAGCGGGTGGTCCATATACTCTACGCGCACTCCTGCGTCGACATGCTTGCTTTGCAGGAGCAGGTCTATGTAGGTGTTGGTCTTCAGCTGGTCGCCATCGCGTTCGGCTCCGATGACGCTGTCGTTCTGCGGAATGAGCACGTCGCTCTGTATGCTGCCGCTCAGCGTCAGCTTGTCGTTTTGTGCCCAAAGGGTTACGGACATGCCCAGGAGCAAGATGCAAAGGTAGCGTTTCATTCTTTTATCAGTTCGCGGATTTTTTCAATCAGCTCGTTTTCGGCTCCGTCGGTATAGCCGTTGTGTCTGTAAACGATTTGTCCCTGTCCGTCGACGATAAGCACGTAGGGAATCATCTGTATGCCTAATGCACGCTTGAAGTCGCTGTTCGGATCGAGCAGTACGTCGTACTCCCAACCGTGATTGTCGACGAGGGGCTTCACTTTATTGGTGTTCTGTGCCTGGTCGATAGAGACGGCAATGACTTTCATACCAGTCTCCTCGCGCCATTCATCGTAGACTTCGGCAATGGCATCGAGTTCGCGGTTGCAGGGTTTGCACCACGTGGCGAAGAAGTCGATGATGAAGGGACGTCCGTTGTTGCTCAGCGTGTCGGTATGTACGGGCTTGCCGCTGAGGTCTTTCAGCATGACGGAAGGTAGTTGGGCTTTGGCCACGCCCATGAACAGAAACAATACGGCCAAAAGGAAAAGTCGTTTAGTCATGTGATGGGGGAAAGGTTTGTCTTGTCAGTAGCTTCAAAACGCGACCGTCCTGACGGCGCTCGATGTGCAGGCCCTTGGCGGCATGACGGTCGAGGCGGCGTCCCTGAAGGTCGTAGCACTGGGTGGAAGCAAGGGCTTCGCACTGCGGACTGTTGACAGAGGCCGGGTCGCGATAGTCGAAGATGACGGTGACTGACGGTCCGTCGGCCAGCTTTTCGTAACTGATTTTCGGTGCAAAGCCCGTCTCGCCCATCAACTCGATGCTGTAGGTGGTCGTACAGCGCCCGTAAGCCGTGGGAAACCATTCGCTCTGCAAGCCAACGACTGCTTCCGGCTGAATGTTGCCGGTCTCGGTGACAAAGGTGCCAATAGCGTCCTGCGTGATGCAGTTGACGGGGAAGCAGACTTGGAACGAACCGTTGTCGATGGCGGCGATGTGGTAGACCAGTCGTATAAAGGCCTGCTCGCCGCTGACGTTCTTCACTGAGAGTCCCGAGTTGATGAAGTTGCCCAGGAAATCGTCGGCAGTCAGTTCGTTCGTGGTGACGGTGCTGCCATGGGCGATGGCATGTCCGTCTTTGTCGACAAACTGGAACGTACCATCTGTCTGTGCCATGGCGGTCATTGCGCCACAGCACAGGAACAGACAGGCGTTCAAGATGATTCTTTTCATCTTTATAATTTAAAAAACGTGTTAGTCGTGTTATTTCACGATGAGCAGATAGTAGTTCTTCTTGCCCTTCTGAGCAAGGAGATATTTACCATCGATCAGGTCATCGGTAGTGATGGGACGGTTCTGGTCGGTCAGCTTCTCCTTGTTCAGGCTCACGCCGCCGCCCTGTACCATCTTGCGCATTTCGCCCTTCGAGGGGAACACAGGTGCAACGGTGGTCAGGAGCTCAATGGCGGGCTGACCCAGCTGGTCGCGGCTGATCTCGTGCTTCTCGACACCATCGAACACATCGAGGAAGGTCTGCTCGTCGAGCTTCTCCAAGGCTTCCTTCGTGGCCTTGCCGAAGAGAATGTTCGAGGCTTCGATGGCCATGTCGAGATCGGCCTGGGAGTGCACCATGACGGTGACTTCCTCGGCCAGTCGCTTTTGCAGAATACGGCGACCGGGATCCTGACGGTGCTCTTCGATAAGGGCATCGATGACGTCTTTCTCAAGCGAGGTGAAGATTTTGATGTAGCGCTCGGCATCGTCGTCGCTGACGTTGAGCCAGAACTGGTAGAAACGGTATGGTGTAGTGCGCTTCGGGTCGAGCCAGATGTTTCCGCTCTCGGTCTTGCCGAACTTCTTGCCGTCGCTCTTCGTGATGAGCGGACAGGTCAGGGCGAAGGTCTCGACATCGTTGCCCAGCGTGCGGCGGATAAGCTCCGTGCCGGTGGTCATGTTGCCCCACTGGTCGTTGCCGCCCAGCTGCAGCTTCACGCCCTTGTGCTGATAGAGGTAGAGGAAGTCGTATCCCTGGAGCAGCTGGTAGGTGAACTCGGTGAACGACAGACCGTCGCGGGCAGTGCCGTTGAGTCGCTGCTGCACAGAGTCCTTGGCCATCATATAGTTCACAGTGATGTGCTTACCCACTTCTCTTGCAAAGTCGAGGAAAGTGAAATCCTTCATCCAGTCGTAGTTGTTTACCATCTCGGCGGCGTTGGGTTCGCCCCCTTCGGGGGAGTCAGAGGGGGTGAAGTCCAGGAACTTGGCCACCTGGGCCTTGATGCACTCCTGGTTGTGGCGCAGCGTCTCGTCGTTCAGCAGGTTGCGCTCCTGGCTCTTGCCGCTGGGGTCGCCAATCATGCCTGTGGCACCGCCTACGAGGATGATGGGCTTATGGCCACAACGCTGCAGGTGACGCAGCATCATAATGCCACAGAGGTGGCCTATGTGCAGTGAGTCGGCAGTGGGATCGGTACCAAGATAGGCAGTGACCATCTCCTTCTGAAGGAGTTCTTCGGTTCCGGGCATCATCTGGGCCAGCATTCCGCGCCAGCGCAGTTCTTCTACAAAGTTCTTTCTCATCGTTTTTTCTTATTGTTTCTAATAATCTGATACATAATTGCTTTTGAGCGTGCAAAGGTAGCACTTTAATTTCAAACAGCAAAGAAAATGCCTTCAAAAGTGTACGTGTATCGGATTACAAAGGAGTAGGCACCAACTGCGAAAGGAGCGAGCAGATGCGCTCTAAGTACTCGCGGTCGGTGTCATCGAACGTGTCAAGCTCGCGGCTGTCGATGTCGAGCACACCCATCGGGACACCCCCTTCGGTGAAGACGGGTACGACAATCTCTGAACGCGACAGGCTGCTGCAGGCAATGTGTCCGGGGAACAGCTCTACGTTGGGCACGACGATGGTTTTGCGCTGCTCGAAGGCCGTGCCGCATACCCCTCGTCCGTAGGGAATGCGCATGCAGGCCACGCTACCCTGAAACGGTCCGAGGTGCAGGCAGTCGCCGCGATCGACGTAAAAGCCTGTCCAGAAGAATCCCATCTTCTCGTGTATGGCAGCGCTGACATTGGCCATGACCGAGGTGGCGTCGGTCTCACCCTCGATGAGACATTTGATTTGCGCTGTCAGCTCTTCGTACTTCTCTTCTTTAGTCATCGGCAAGTATGAAGTCTAATTGTCGTTTTTCGATGTTGGCCCGTGCCACTTGAATGCGCACGGGGTCGCCTAACTGGTATTTCTTGTGGTGGCGTCGGCCCACAAGACAGAAGTTGCGCTCGTCGAACTCGTAGTAGTCGCCGTCGAGGTCATGCATACCCACAAGGCCCTCGCAGTGGTTCTCGTCAATCTCGCAGTAGATGCCGTACGACTGCACGCCGGAGATGTGGGCGTCGAACTTCTGACCCACCTTGTCGGCCATGAACTCCACCATCTTAAATTTGATGCTGTCGCGCTCGGCGTTGGCGGCTGTCTGCTCCATGTCGCTCGAATGCTCGCACAGCTCTTCGTAGTGGTCCTGATTGGCCGAGCGTCCGCCCTGCTGGTACTTCGTGAGCAGACGGTGGACCATGGTGTCGGGATAACGGCGTATGGGCGAGGTGAAGTGGGTGTAATAGTCGAAGGCCAGACCGTAGTGGCCGATGTTATGGGTCGAGTACTTTGCCTTCATCATTGCTCGCAGGGCCACGGTCTCCACAAGGTTCTGCTCGCGCTTGCCCTGTGCGTCGGCCATCAGTTGGTTCAGGCTCTTCGAGATGGCACCGCGCGTGCCGCTGGTCTTCAGCTTGTAGCCGAAGCCGCTGACCACCTGCCGCAGGTTCTCCAACTTCTGTGGGTCGGGCTGGTCGTGGACGCGGTAGACGAAGGTCTTGGCGGATTTCCCGGTCTTTCCGGATTGTCTGGAACTTCCAGACTTTCCAACGCTTCCGATGCTCTCGGCCACGGTACGGTTGGCCAGCAGCATGAACTCTTCGATGAGCTGGGTAGCATCGTTTGACTTTTTGAAGTAACAACGGGTAGGATGGCCTTTCTCGTCGACGTCGAAGTGGAGTTCCTCGCGGTCGAAGCGTACGGCACCGTTCTTGAAGCGGCGTTCGCGCAGCTTCTTCGCCATGCGGTCGAGCATGATGAGCTCGTTGGCCAGTTCGCCTGTGTAGGGCTTCTTCTTCGTGGCGGGCGGTGCGGGCTGTCCTGAGCCGGGCACCACACCGTTCTGCTCCAGAATCTGCTGTACTTCCTCGTAGGCGAAGCGGCGGTTCGAGCGGATGACGGTATGTGCCAGGTGCCACGACTTGATGTTGGCGTCTTCGTCTAAAACAAAGATCACACTGTAGCACAGCTTGTCCTCATCGGGGCGGAGCGAACAGATGAAGTTACAGAGCCGTTCGGGCAGCATGGGCACGGTGCGGTCGACGAGGTAGACGCTGGTGGCCCTTTCCTGTGCCTCACGGTCGATGATGCTTCCCTCGGTGACGTAATGAGTGACGTCGGCGATGTGGACGCCGACCTCGTAAAGGGAAGAGTGATCAGTGAAAAGTGAAGAATTTGCTTCCGCCGTGGATGCTGCTGCGGTAGCAATTTTTTCACTTTTCATTTTTCCCTTTACACTTCTGAAAGATAGCGCATCGTCGAAGTCCTTCGCGTCCTTCGGGTCGATGGTGAAGGTGGTGACGTCGCGGAAGTCCTCACGTTCGGCAATATCTTCTGGGGTGATGGTGGCATCAATCTTCTCGGCAGCATCCTCCACGCGCTTTGGGTACTTGTAGGGCAAGCCGTACTGCGCGAGGATGGCGTGCATCTCCACGTCGTTGTTGCCTTGTTCGCCGAGCACGTCGACGACCTCGCCGATGAGCTGCTTAGAGTCCTTCGACGGCCACTGGGTAATCTTCACCACAGCCATCTGGCCCGTCTTGCCGCCCTTCAGCTTCTTCTTCGGAATGAGGATGTCGTGTACGAAGAACTTACCCTCGGTGATGAGGAAGGCGAAGTCCTTCTCCACCTGCAGCTGACCCACGGCCTGGTCGTGCTTGCGCTGTAGGATCTCGGTGACGATGGCTTCTTTGATATGGTTCTGACGCCGCGCCATCATCGCCACACGCACTCGGTCGCCGTTGAGGGCGAACATCGAGTTGCGCTCAGAGACAAAGATGGGCTTGCCACCGTCGTCGGGCAGGAACGAGTTCTTGCCGTTGGCCTTGCGGATGAATGTGCCCTCCTGCACCTGCGTCTTCAGGTTCAGCTTGTAGGAGTTGTCCGACACCTTCGAGAGCCAGTCGTCCCACGCCATCTCCTCCATCACGTCAATGGCCAGCATCTTCAGCGGATGGGTGTTCAGCTTCAGCTCCTTGAAGATATACTTGAAGTTCAGCGTTTCCTGCGGATGTGCCTGAAACAGCGCCTGCAGGGCGTTGGCCACATCCTGCTTGTTCATTCGTTTTCCACCTTTCTTACCCATAATACTATAATTTATGTTATGATTGTTCGACCGCAAATATACGCATTTTTTCTCAAACGGCCATGTGGTTGATTCGTTTTTTTTAGAAATGGAGGGTTTTTAGGTCATTCTCGGACTGGATGGTAACGAGGTCTTCGTCGGCTTTAGAGCGGTCGAGGCCGAAAACATGGGCAAAGAAATCGTAGACGGCCTGTCGTTTTGAGGGACCGAAGTCGTGACGCTCGTCGGGCAAGTGTACGTTCTCAATCTTTGCTGCAGCATCGTAGAAACCGTAGATGCGTTGTAGGTAAGGCTGCTCAAGTTTGGGCACCGAGGATGTCCAGTCGCCACCGTCGCTAACTACGAGCATAGGGCGTGGAGCGAAGGTCGCTGCCAGTTCAGGTTCACAGGTGCCGCCACAGGCCAGCTGTACGGGCATGCCGCTCTCGCAGGGACACCCTCCATCGAAATGTGAGGCCACATGGACCACCGGAGCGATGGCTGCAACACGGGACATGCCAAAACTCTCGGCCAGCAGTGCTAAAAGGATGGTGTGGGTGCCTCCGCCACTGCCGCCACAGACACCGATGCGGGTGGTGTCAATGTCTCGACGATAGCGCAGCATGTAGTCAAGGAGTTTCAGTCCGCAGGCAGCCTGGAACACATGAGCACGCGCCACGGCATGCTCGCCCACCTCCTCCTTCGACTGTCCGTAGCCATAGAGGTCGAAGTCCACACAGATAGCTCCCATTCGTGCAAGTGTGCCTAATCGCTGTTGCTCGTCATCACGATAGCGTGAGGGCCAGTGGCCGTCGGGACAGATGATAAGAGGGAACGGGGAACTATGAGGCTTATGGGGCTTATGAGGCTTATGGGGCTTATGAGGCTTATGGGACTTATAAGGGGCATAGATAGTGCCGAAGACATGTTGGCCGGGCGTAAGCTCTATGCAGATATTCTGTGTTGTGTAGCCATTGTGACGACGCACCCTGCCCAACACGGGTTTCGGATTGGCTACACACGAATCGAGAAACGCGTCGATGCCAAGCAGACGTCGCACCTCACTGATAAGCCGTCCGCGCCGCTGTTCCCATTCCTCCTTATTATTATATAGGGTGTTGAGCCATGCAATCATTTCACGCCCTTCATCCTCGTGGCGGCGGTAGTACTCGTAGCGGCTGATACGATAGAGGTTGTTCTTGCGCGGCCACCAGTTCCAGTCGTAGTAACGGCAGATGTTGGTTAGCGTCTGCTCAACAGAGTAAGGACGTATGCGGAAGTCGGCGTAGGGCAACAGCAATCCTGTGGTGTCCATGTCGAAGCGCAACTTTACGTGGAACTGTCGTTCTACTTCCTGAGCTACATTGTGTAGGGGTCGTGCGTAGTGGGTATCGTAGGTTTGTGCCTGAGCACCCATCGGCATGCCAAGCACAAGTAGTAGCCATAATATCTTCATTGCATAGGTTTTCATTTTTTTTAAGAACGAAAATAAACGCTGATTATTATTTTTTTTCGTACCTTTGCACCCATGAATCAAGAAATCATAGAGACCGACTTCGAGAAAGCGAAGAAGTGGGTCAGCGGCGAATACATCGAGGATGATTTGTTGTTGATTGACCAGTTGGCTGATGCACCTTTCCCTGCCGAGCCGAGACGGATGAATTTCATTCTTTTGGGCTTTTGTACACGCGGTCAGGTGGAATATCGAGTGGATACGGTTGAACACGTTGTGCATCCTGGCGAGGTGATTATCGTTTCGGAGCGTCACGTAGTAGACCATTACAAGGCATCTCCCGACTTGATGGGATTATGCATGATGGTCAGTGTGCCTTTTTTCAAAGAAGTAATCCGTGATGTGAGTGATTTATCCGCTCTGTTCCTTTTTTCGCGTAATCACCCGGTGATGAAGCTGACAGAACGTGAGGGTGAGATATTCCATCGTTATTTCTATGCCATACGCGAACGCATTACCGACTCAACGAACCATTTCCGTCGTGAGCTGATACGCACGTTGATGCTGGCTATGTTTTATGACTTGAGCAATGTGATTTACAGTTTCCGTCAACAGACAAACCAGCGAAAGTCGAGGGCCGACGAGATCTTTGCACAGTTCATAAAAATGGTTGAGGCCAACTGTAAGGAGGAGCGGCGCGTAACATGGTATGCCGAGCAACTTGGCATCACGCCTAAGTATCTGTCAGAGACTGTCAAGCACGTGAGCAAACGAACACCCAACGAGTGGATTGACAACTACGTGACCTTGGAGATTCGAGTTCAGCTGAAGACGTCAACAAAAAGCATTAAGGATATAGCAAAGGAAATGAAATTCCCCAACCAGTCGTTCCTTGGAAAGTACTTCAAGGAGCATGTGGGAATGAGCCCGAGTGATTATAGAAGGAGCTAAATAGTTGAAAAGCGAGAAGTGAGAAGTGAAAAGTGAAAAGCGAAAAGTGAAAAGTGAAAAGTGAAAAGCGAGAAGTGAAGAGTGAAGCGTACTCAATAGAGTGCTTCACTCTTCACTTTATCAATTAATACAGGTATACTTTGAACTCCTTTACTGAACCGGGCGCACCCTGCTCGGCACGGGGTAGATACTCAAGTGCCTTGATGGTTTGCTCAGAACCGAGGTCTATCACGAGGAGGTGGGGAGTCGAGGTGCCCTTCTCCGTCTGCCAGTAGGTGCTCTCCTGCAGGTCGAAGACTTTGTCGCCTAAGTGGTTGCCGGCTTCGTCCTCGGAATTGGCGTACTTCGTCTTCCAGGACTCACGGCTCAGGCGCTTGCCATCCTGGCCCTGCACATAGATTTCTGCGATGGCCACACGGTCGCCGTCCTTCTGGGTGCTGAGGCATTCGATGGCGAGGTAGCGGCCTTTGGCGGTATTGTTAAATGTGATGCTCTGCCAACCGTTGCCGGGCTTGAAGGCGCCGATTCCGGCGGCAGAACCGCCGGACACACTGACGGGCGTGGCGCTGTTCAGGTCGGGCTTGTCGCCGATGTTGTTGTGCTTGTTGCTCTTCTCAAGCTGGAGCTTGTTGAGTTCAGGCAAAACCTGACCCCACACTACTGGTTCCTTCGGGCCGACGATATCGAGCACGATGACCTCGTTCTTGCCCTTCTTCAGCCAGCAGCCGGGCACGTAGAGCGTCTGTTGCGGACCTATCGACCAGATGCGGCCCATGGCATGACCGTTCACCCATACTTGGCCTTTGCCCCATGTCTCGAAGTTCAGGAAGGTGTCGCCCACCTTCTTCAGGTTGAAGTAGCCACGGTAGTAGCCGCGACCACCCCATTCATGATTTAAGTTGTAATTAGCAGAGAGTGCCTTTACTGCTGTCTCGTAATCATCGGGAATAGTAGCGAGATGCCAAAATTTTGGTTTTATGGTCATTTCTGTGTCTGGTGTCTTTTTTATGATGCTGGACACGATGTCTGCCGTAATCGTTACATCACTCACAATTCCCTTGAAGTCCTTGATAGCCCGTCCGAAATTGATGCGTCCCATACCCTCCACGAGGATGGTGAGAGCCTCACCTTTCTTGACAGGAGGCAGCGTGATGCTCTTCTCGTTCTTCACACGGTCAATCTTACCAATATACTTGGCTCCAATGGACACCTGGGCATAGTCGTGAATGTCAGCTGTCAGTTGACTTTCCACAGGTATTTCCGGCAGGTTGGCAGTATAAATCATAGTGCCCCAACCCATATCCATCTCTTCAAATGTCTTCAGCGCCAAACCATCTTCCGACTTGTCGATGCCTAGGAATATGGGTGCGAACTCCTTCAGCTCAAACTTGGGCACGGTGATGATGGGCATGGGAGCCTTGGGTACATTGGGGAGCTTTTTGTCTGAGTACTTCTGCATCATCGTTCGCAGCTCCCAGAACTTCGGGGTGGCCTGACCGTACTCATTGATGGGAGCATCGTAGTCGTAGGAGGTGACGTCGGGTGCGAAGCCGGGCGAGTTAGCACCTGCCCAATGTCCGAACGACGTGCCGCCGTGGGTCATGTAGAGCGAGAAGGAGATGCCCTTCGAGAGCATTTCGTCCATGCCCTCGACCATATCCTTGGCAGGGCGCGTCTCGTGGCGTGCACCCCACTTGTCGAACCAGCCGCTCCAGAACTCGGAGCACATCTTCGGGGCGTTGGGACGCAGCTCGCCGAGACGGCGGAACTGGTCGTCGATATTGGCTCCCGTGCCGAAGTTCATCGTCCAGGTGAGGTCGTCGAGGCCGTTCTTCTCGAAGTTCGAGGACCAGTCGCACTGGAACAGCGACAGCTCCTTGCCGTAGATGCCGCGCAGGCAGTCGCGAATCTCGCTGACGTAAGGCTTATCCTCACCATACGAACCGTACTCGTTCTCCACTTGGATCATGATGATGGGTCCGCCGTTCTGAATGGTGAGTGGCTTCAACTGCTGGCCTACCTTCTCCTCGAAGATTTTTACGCGCTCCATGAAGTAGGGATCGCGCTCGCGCAGCTTGATGTCCTTCTTCTTCAGCAGCCACCAGGGCAGACCGCCCATCTCCCACTCGGCGCAGACGTACGGGCCGGGGCGGACGATGACATACATGCCGTTCTTCTGTGCCAGACGGCAGAACTCGGCCACGTCGTTGTTGCCTGTAAAATCAAAGACGCCCTCCTGCTGCTCGTGGATATTCCAGAAGATGTAGATGCACACGGCGTTCATGCCCAATGCCTTACACATCTGGATGCGGTGTTCCCAGTAGGGACGCGGAATGCGGGGATAGTGAACCTCGGCCGCCTTCACGATGAAAGGCTGTCCGTTGAGCAAAAAGGTCTTGTCGCCCGTAGTAAACGTGCCGGGCTTTGATGCTGCCGAAGCCACGGCGGGTGCGGTCAGCAGCAATGCGCCCAGCACCAGTTTCTTCAGAATCGTTTTCATTGTCTTTATTTAGTTAGTAGTTAAAGTTTCTCGCCGTAGCACAGGTCACCGCAGTCGCCGAAGCCGGGGACGATGTACTTGTGCTCGTTCATGCCGGGGTCGATGGCGGCGGCCCAAAGGGTTGCGTCTTCGGGCACGGCCTGGCGTACGGTCTCGACACCTTCGGGAGCCGCGATGACACAGCAGATGTGGATGGCGGCAGGCTTGCCGTTCTTTACCAATGCCTCGTAGGCAGCAGCCATGCTTCCACCTGTGGCCAGCATCGGGTCGACGATGATGAGTGTCTTGCCTTTCGTCGAAGGCGATGCCATGTACTCGGTATGGATGCCCACCTCGGTGTGCTCGCGGTTGGTGTACATGCGGAAGGCGGAGACGAAGGCGTTCTCGGCATGGTCGAACACCTGTAGGAATCCCTCGTGGAACGGCAGTCCGGCACGCAGCACGGTGGCCAGCAGCAGGTCGTCCTTGATGTGCGGTATGTCGATGGTGCCCAGCGGTGTGGTCACGGTCTTGGTTTTATACTGAAGCGTCTTCGACAGCTCGTAGGCCATGAGCATGCCAATGCGCTCGATGTTATTGCGGAAGAGCATGCGGTTCTTCTGGTAGCTCTTGTCGCGCAGCTCGGACATGTACTGGTTGATGACCGAGTTCTGTTCTGAGAAATTGATGACTTGCATATCTTGGAATGATTATGGGGTTAATGGGGCTTATGGGGCTAATAGGGCCAATGAGCCCCATAAGCCCCATGAGGCCAATTGTTATAGTCCGCGAGCTTTTAGCAGTGCCGAGGCATCGGGGGCGGCCATACCGGTGAAGTCGCTGAACATCTGCATCAGGTCGCCGGTGTTGCCGCGGCTCAATACCTTTTCTGCAAAGTCCTTTCCGGTCTCGGCTTTCAGTGCTCCGCGCTGGGCAAAGACGTTGGCAACGTTTACGGCGAGCACCTCGGTCCACAGGTAGCTGTAGTAGCCGGCAGCGTAGCCACTGCCCCACACGTGGTTGAAGTAGCTGGTTCGATAGCGTGGTGGTATCTGCTCGTTCAGCAATCCCACGGCTTTCAGTGCCTCGGTCTCGAAGGCGGCGGCACCGTCGGCGGCAGGCACCTTGTCGGCGGGCAGCACATGCCAGGCCATGTCGAGACAGGTGGCGGCAAGGTTTTCGCCGAGTGCATAGCAGGGCTGGAAGTTGATACTCGACAGCATGCGCTCCTTCAGGTCGGCAGGCATAGGCTCACCCGTCTCGCAGTGGCGGGCATAGTGGTCGAAGACCTCGGGAATCGAGGCAAACGACTCGTTGAACTGTGAAGGCATCTCGACGAAATCGCGGGCCACATTGGTGCCGCTCAGCCGGTTGTACTGACATTTCGAGAGCATGCCGTGCAAGGCGTGGCCAAACTCATGGAACATCGTGGTTACATCGTCCCACGTGAGCAGCGACGGCTGGCCGTCGGGTGCCTTGGCATAGTTACACACGTTAAAGACGATGGGCAACTGTTCGCGTTGGAAGCTCTGTGTGGCAAACTCGTCCATCCAGGCGCCACCGCGCTTCGTAGGACGGCGGAACAAGTCGCTGTAGAACAGGGCCATGGGCTTGCCGTTGCGGTCGAAGACTTCGAACACCTTCATGTCAGGATGATAGGTGGGAATGTCCTTGCGCTCCTTGAACGTCAGGCCATAGGCGAGGTTGGCAGCGTAGAACACACCGTTCAGCTGCACGCTGTCTACATTGAAGTAAGGCTTTACCTCATCGTCGGAGATGTTCAGCTGTTCCTTCTTCATCTTGGCCGTATAGTAGAAGCGGTCGTAGGGCTGCAGTTGGAAGTCCTGTCCCTCGCTCTTGCGGGCATACTCTTCGATGGCGCGTGTCTCGGCATCGGCCTTTGGAGAGTAGGCTGCAATGAGGTTCTTCAAGAAAGCGTAGACATTGTCGGTGGTCTTCGCCATCGTCTTCTCCAATGAATAGGAGGCATAGTCCTTGTAGCCCATGAGCTCGGCCTGCTCGGCACGTAGCTTGGCTATCTCGGTAACGATGGCGTAGGTGTTATGCTGATTGGTGCCGTCGGCACGTAAGAAAGATGCCTCAAAGACACGGCGGCGCAGGTCGCGGTTGTCCAACGAGGCGAGCGGCTGCTGCTGTGTGGTATTGACGATGACGATGCAGTAGGGTTTCTTGCTGCCTCGGCTTTTGGCATCCTGCTCACATTGGGTGATGTCAGCGTCGCTCAGTCCGGCCAGCTCCTCTTTCGTGTCGACCCATACCACGGCATCGTTGGTGGCAGCCTGCAGCGAGTCGCCCCACTGTTGCTGCAAGTCGCTGATACGCAGGTTGATTTCCTTCATGCGAGCCATCTTTTCGTCGGACAGCAGGGCACCTTTGCGCACAAACTCCTTGTAGATCTCTTCCGTGAGCTTCTGTTGCTCGCCTTCCAGTCCGCCTTGGTCGTAGACCTGCTTGATGCGCAGGAACAACTCCTTGTTGAACGAGATCTCGTTTTCTAAATCGGTGAGCATTGGCGTTACCTTTTTCTCTATATCACCAATCTCGGGTGTCTTCTCGGCTTCGGCCAGTGCAAAGAATACGCGTTTCACGCGGTCGAGCAGCACGTCGCTCTCCTCATAGGCCAGCACGGTGTTCTCGAACGTGGGAGTTTCCTTGCTGGCCACGATGGCAGCGATGTTCTCGCGCTGTTGGGCCATGGCAGCCTCGAAGGCAGGCAGATAGTCGCTGGTTTGGATCTTGCTGAAGTCGGGAGCGCCGTAGGGTAGGGCGCTCTCCTGAAGCAGCGGATTGTCGCTAGTGTTGTTACAAGCAGTAAACAGGTTCATAAGCATAATAATGCAAATCGTTACTAATGTCTTCGTATTCATAATCAGGTTAGATTTGTTAGCGGTAGCAAATTTTTCACTTTTCACTTTTCCCTTTTCCTTTAAAAAGTGGTTGCAAATATAGGCAAATAATTCCAATCTTTTGCCATGTGCGGGTAGCAAAACTTTAGCGAGAGACGCGATTTTTTATACTTTTAACCAAAAAAGCGTTGTGTGCGCACAAAATTCCTCGTTTATCATCTTTCATTTGTCATTTATTTCGTACCTTTGCACCCGCAAAAAAACATTAAACAATAAACATTTAACAATAAAAACAATGGCAAAGTTAGATTTAACGCAGTATGGTATCACTGGCAGTACCGTGATTGCCCACAATCCGTCGTATGAGTATCTTTTTGAGGAAGAGACCAAGGCAGGCCTGACCGGTTTCGACAAGGGTCAGAACACCGAGCTGAACGCTGTTAACGTGATGACTGGTATCTACACCGGCCGTTCGCCCAAGGACAAGTACATCGTGAAGGACGCCCAGAGCGAGGACAAGGTATGGTGGACCAGCGAGGAGTACAAGAACGATAACCATCCCATGAGCGAGGACGTATGGGCTAAGGTCAAGGAGATTGCTATCAAGGAGCTGTGCAACAAGGAGTTGTATGTGATGGATGCCTTCTGCGGTGCCAACGAGGCTACCCGTCTGCGTGTGCGCTTCATCGTCGAGGTGGCTTGGCAGGCTCACTTCGTGAAGAACATGTTCATCCAGCCCACCGAGGAGGAGCTGGCCAACTTTGAGCCCAACTTCGTTATCTACAACGCTTCTAAGGCAAAGGTTGAGAACTACAAGGAGCTGGGTCTGAACAGCGAGACCTGTGTGGCCTTCAACACCTCTACCCGTGAGCAGTGCATCATCAACACCTGGTACGGTGGTGAGATGAAGAAGGGTATGTTCTCGATGATGAACTACTACCTGCCCCTGCAGGGCATCGCTTCGATGCACTGCTCGGCCAACACCGACATGGAGGGTAAGAACACCGCTATCTTCTTCGGCCTCTCTGGTACGGGTAAGACCACACTGTCGACCGACCCGAAGCGCCTGCTCATTGGCGACGACGAGCACGGATGGGACGACGAGGGCGTGTTCAACTTCGAGGGCGGCTGCTATGCAAAGGTCATCAACCTCGACAAGGAGAGCGAGCCCGACATCTATAACGCTATCCGCCGCGACGCTCTGTTAGAGAATGTCACCGTCGACGAGAACGGAAAGATCGACTTCGCCGATAAGAGCGTGACCGAGAACACCCGCGTCAGCTATCCCATCAACCACATTGAGAAGATTGCCCAGAAGGTGAACGGCAAGAGCGCCGGCCCCGAGGCCAAGAACGTCATCTTCCTGAGTGCCGATGCCTTCGGCGTGTTGCCTCCCGTATCTATCCTGACTCCGGAGCAGACGAAGTACTACTTCCTCTCTGGTTTCACAGCCAAGCTGGCCGGTACTGAGCGCGGCATCACTGAGCCCACTCCTACCTTCAGCGCCTGCTTCGGCCAGGCCTTCCTCGAGCTGCATCCTACCAAGTATGCTGAGGAGCTGGTGAAGAAGATGGAGAAGAGCGGAGCCAAGGCTTACCTGGTGAACACGGGCTGGAACGGTACCGGCAAGCGTATCTCAATCAAGGATACACGCGGCATCATCGACGCCATCCTGGGCGGCGACATCCTGAACGCTCCCACGAAGAAGATTCCTTACTTCGACTTCGAGGTTCCCACACAGCTCAATGGTGTGGCATGGGGCATTCTCGATCCTCGCGACACTTATCAGAACCGCGACGAGTGGGAAGAGAAGGCTAAGGACCTGGCTGCCCGCTTCATCAAGAACTTCAAGAAGTACGAAGGCAACGAGGCCGGTAAGGCACTGGTTGCTGCAGGCCCGAAGCTGTAAGAATCATATTACACATCTTTAAAGTCGGGTGCAACTCTTAAAGGGTTGCACTCTTTTTTCGTCGTTATATGGCACTCCTTGGCTCTCCTTGGCAGTCGTTTAGCCAAAAAATTTATCCTCATCTTTTGGCTGTTTGCGAGATTGTTTGTATCTTTGCGCTTGAAAAATAGATAAAACTGATAATATGGAACCGAAAGTTGGTGATAGAATGAAGGTCAGTCCGCAGTTGACGGCACAGGCAGACTGGATTGACGGTGAAGTTATCGACGTGGAACATAACCCATTTATGGGATTGGTTATTTCCATTAAGGACAAACTGGGTCGTATATTCTTCGGCCAAAGTCGTTTCTTCGTAGCACTCTAAGATTCTATGTTTGCCATTGCCTTTGATATAAAGGCAGCTTTATCTGGTCGTCAGAACCGATAAAGCTGCCTTTCTTTTTATATCGCCCGTCGTGCAAACAGCCCCTGTTTGATGCTCTGACAGGGGCTGTTTGATGCTCTGACAGGGGCTGTTTGGTGCCCTGACAGGGGCTGTTTGGACCCCTGACAGGGGCTGTTTGCAGACCAATGGAGCATTGGTTGCGAAACGTTCAGTGCTTCTTCAATTCTTCATCCGCCTGCTTTCGTGTGTGGGAGATGAGTGAATCGAAGAAAGAAAAATGCCAAATAATTTGGATAATTAGAATAAAGTGCGTAAATTTGCCGACTAACGAAACCAAAAACTTGTAAAACATGACATTAAGACATCTTTTCGCAGGACTGCTGGCCATGGCAGCATCGACCACGCTGCAGGCTCAGAGTGAGCTCTATCCCAAGCATTTTGACCTGGAGCAGGTGACGCTGCTCGACGGTCCGATGAAGACAGCCATGGAGACCAACTACCAGATGCTGTTACAGTATGATGTCGACCGTCTGCTTACGCCTTTCGTGCGTCAGGCAGGTCTGGCACAGACCACCGACAAGTCGAGCAAGTACTACCAGTGGCTCACGAAGCACCCAAACTTCAAGAACTGGGGTGGCGATGCCGGCTTCGACCTGAGCGGACACGTGGGCGGTCACTATCTCTCGGCACTTGCCCTGGCCTACGCTTCCTGTCGCGACGACATGGTACGGGGCGAGCTGTGGTCTCGTCTGCAGTACATGCTCAGCGTGATGAAGGACTGTCAGGATGCCTACAACGACAACACCGAGGGTCTCTACGGTTTCATTGGCGGTCAGCCCATCAACGACTCGTGGAAGAAACTCTATCAGGGCGACCTCTCCGGCATACAGGGAAACTGGGGCTGGGTACCGTTCTACTGCCAGCATAAGATTCTGGCCGGCCTGCGCGATGCCTACATCTACACCCACGATGCCGTGGCCAAGGAGCTGTTCCGCAAGCTGGCCGACTGGAGCGTGAACGTTGTCAGCAAGGTCGATGCCAATGCCTTCGAGAGCTTCCTGAACTGTGAGCACGGCGGCATGAACGAGTCGATGCTCGATGCCTATCAGCTTTTCGGTGACCAGAAATACCTGACGGCGGCAAAGAAATATACCCACAAGGCCATGCTCAACGGCATGCAGACGCTGAACACGACCTTCCTCGACGGCAAGCACGCCAATACACAGGTGCCCAAGTATATCGGCATGGAGCGTATCTTCGAACAGAGCAGCACGCTGACTTCCTATAAGAAGGCTGCCGAGAACTTCTGGCAGGACGTGGCTATGAACCGCACCGTATGTATCGGTGGCAACTCGGTGGGCGAACACTTCCTGTCGAAGGAGAACTCGAACCGCTACATCGACAATCTGGACGGCCCCGAGTCGTGCAACTCGAACAACATGCTGAAGCTCTCGGAGATGCTGTTCGACCGCACCGGCGACGCGAAGTACGTGGACTTCTACGAGAACACGATGTGGAACCATATCCTCTCGACCCAGGACCCCGACAATGGCGGCTACGTTTATTTCACCACGCTCAGGCCTCAGGGCTACCGCATCTACTCGCAGCCCAACATGGGCATGTGGTGCTGCGTGGGCACGGGCATGGAGAACCACTCGAAGTACGGTCACTTCATCTACACCCACGACGGAAGCGAGACGCTCTACGTGAACCTCTTCACCCCGTCCCGTCTTTTAAGTGACGATTTTATCGTCACCCAGGAGACCGACTTCCCCAACACCTCCATGACCACCCTCACCGTCGAGAAGGCAGGCACCTACAAGATTGCCGTGCGCCATCCGTCATGGGTTACTGCCGACTATCAGGTCAGCGTCAATGGTACGCCCGTCAACGCGGCCGTCACCAAGGGCGTAGCCAGCTATATCACCATAGACCGTACATGGACCGAGGGCGACAAGATCGAGGTGTCGCTGCCCATGGAGCTGCGCTACGAGGAGTGCCCGAACTATACCGACTACATCGCCTTCAAGTACGGTCCCATCCTCTTGGCAGCAAAGACTACGGCGCAATCGAGCATGGAGTCGGAAGAGACCGGGCTTGCCTTCGAGCATTTGCAGAACGAATACGGTGGCGAGGGACGCATGGACCACGCGCCGGGCGCTATGGCCTCGTCGAAGAACCTCACCTCTGCACCGCTGCTTATCGGCGAGCGTGCCGACGTGCTCTCGCGCATTGAGCGTCTGCGCAGCATAGACTTGAGCTTCACCATCGATGCTTCGCGTCCTGGTGTGGAAAGCTATAAGTGGACGACGCTGAAGCTGGTGCCCTTCTATAAGATCCATCATGCCCGCTACCAGTGCTATTGGTACCAGCAGACCGAGGAAAACTACAAGAACAGCACCATGGCGCAAACCGAGGCTGAGGCCGAGGCACTGGCCGCGCGCACACTGGATTTCGTGGCACCCGGCGAGCAGCAGAGCGAGGCCGGCCACGAGTATAACTACTCGAGCGACTCCTCGACAGGAACCTATAACACCGAGCACTACCGCGATGCCCGCGCCAACGGCTATATTCAGTACACCTTATTTAATCCCACGCGCGAGAGCGACCGCCTCAGCGTGATGTTCCGCTTCAACCTGGCCGACAAGGGACGCCAGGCCACGCTTACCATCGACGGGCAGAAGCTGGCCGACATTACCATACCCACCTCGGCCAAGGGAAGCGACGACAATGGTTTCTACAACATTGAGTACCCGCTGCCCGAGTCGCTTATGAAGGATGCTGACGGAAAGGTGAAGGAGAAGTTCGTAGTGCGCCTGACTGCATCGGGCTCGACTATGTGTCCGGGCATCTACTACGTGCGCTTGATGAAGGGCTACGACGACCATGCTTACCAGTTTCGTGCTACCGACTGGACCACCGGTGATGCCAACCGCGTTGCTGCCAACAAGATCACCTACGACGAGGAGCAGAACATCATCCATGTCGCTGCAGGTACAGGTGCCAACAATGTAGCACTGATGATGAAATACGAGGGGCTGGACTATACCATTGACAAGAGCCAGAATTACCTCGTGGTCAGGGGTACGAACCTGAAGGCCACCTCGGGAGCTTCGTATCTTTGGTGGCTCAACGGTTCGAACCACGGTTCGCAGGTAGCACCGACAACGACTAAGACCATCACCATCAACGACATATCCCAGACAGTCTTTGCCTGGGATATGACGAAAAGCGGGCTTTATGAGAACTTCTCGGGCGATCGTCCTTCGGTGTGCATGGGCATGACCATCTTCGGGCTGACGTCAACCACCGGCACGAGCGACATCTACGACATCAACTTCGTGGCCAACGTCGACGACTATATCTCTTATGCAACGGCCATCGGCTCCGCCAGAAAGGCCGCAGGAATGAGTAAGACCTATGACCTGCAAGGCCGTCTTGCTACTGCTGCCAAGGGTATCGCCATCAGCAACGGGCGAAAGGTATTTTATTAGTTGATAGTTTATAGTGGATAGTGGATAGTTATGATTACCTTGCCAATTGAAGTACGCGATACTTTCTTTGCATACTCTCATTAGCATGGTAATCATAACTATAAACTATCCACTATAAACTATCAACTATCCACCATCCACTATCCACCATCCACCATCCACTATAAAATATCCACTACAAACTATAACACTATATAAAATGGGAATCATCATTGGAATAGACGTGGGCATCTCGACCACGAAAATAGTAGGGCTTCGCGATGGTAAGGTATCGGCTCCTATCCGCATTACTGCTGCCGATCCCGTCACCTCGCTCTATGGAGCCTTTGGCAAATACCTGCACGATAATAACATCCAGTTGGAGAGCGTGAAGCACGTGATGCTCACCGGCGTGGGAGCAGGCTACGTGAAGAACGACGTCTATGGCGTGAGCACCAGTCGCTGCGACGAGTTCGTGGCCGACGCACTGGGAGCACGCTACGAGTCGAAGCTCGACCACGTCATCGTTGTCAGCATGGGCACCGGCACCTCGTTTGTCATGTGTCATGGCGACGAGATGCGCCACATCGGCGGTATCGGCATCGGTGGCGGTACGTTGCAGGGCCTGTCGCGCATCATGCTCAATACCAGCGACATCAAGCAGGTGTCGGCACTGGCCATGCAGGGCGACATCAAGCATATCAACCTGCTTATCGGCGACATCTCGGCCCATCCGCTGCCCGGACTGCCCATGGAAGCCACGGCCTCGATCTTTGCTCGCGCCCAGAACGATGCCACGAGGGAAGACATTGCCTGTGGCATTATCTCGATGGTGTTGCAGAGCATCGGCTCGTCGGCGGTGCTGGCTGCACAGGGCACCGACTGCCGCGACATGGTGCTCATAGGCAACCTGTCGCTGCTGCCTCAGTGCAAAGAGATATTCCCACCGTTAGAGAAACTCTACGGCGTACGTTTCCACATTCCAAAATACTCAGAGTTCTGCACGGCTATCGGTGCCGCCCTGGCCTACGGCCATGCTTCCGTGAAACAGTAGCAAAAAGGTCTGCCTATTGCGGAAGCACGCTGACAGCCATTGACGCTACATCGAACTTAACGCCGCTGCTGCGCTCCACAAACCGTGTAAGTACACCCTGTGAGGCCAGTTCGTGGGGCGCGCCTATCGAGAGCTTTCCTCCGCGCTCCATGAGCCACACCACGTCGGCTACCTGCAAAGCCAGCTCAAGGTCGTGGGTAGAAAGGAACACAGTCTTTCCGCTCTCGCGGCTGATGCGTCTGAGCAGTAACAGCATGTCGACCTTGGTAGGATAGTCAAGGAAGGCGGTAGGCTCGTCAAGGTAGATAATAGGAGTCTGCTGGGCCAGAGCCTTGGCTATCATCACCTTTTGCCGCTCACCGTCGCTCAGCGTCGACACCAGGCGGTCGCTCAATTCGTCAATGCCTACCTGACCGACGGCCTCTCGGCAGATACGCTTGTCGTCGTCGTCGAGCATTCCCCAGAAGCCTGTGTAAGGCGAGCGCCCCAGGCTCACCAGCTCCATGACCGTCATCTGCTGTACGTCGGGACGCTCTGTCAGCACTACGCTGATGGTGCGGGCTAGTTCGCGGTCATTGTAATCATCGAGCGGACGCCCTTCAACAAAAACGTCGCCCGACATCCGTGGCTGGAAGCCCGAGAGCGTGCGCAGCAGCGTCGATTTGCCTACGCCGTTCTCGCCAAGCAGGCAGGTGAGCTGTTCCGACATGATACTCGCCGAGAGTTGTTCGGCCACAATTCGTTTTGAGTGACGCTGGCTGTAGCCAATGCTGACATCGCGCAAAATAACCGATTCCTTTTTCATGTGTGCAAAAGTATAAAAAAAACATGGATTATGAACGACGAATAAGAATTAATTTGTAATTTTGCAGCAAACTTTTCGATATAACGATAACAAACATGAATAATAACATTACTGACCCCACCCCTGCCCCCTCCCCTACAAGGGAGGGGAGCTGCTGCGCATACCGTTGGCGGTAGCCCCTCCCCTCCCTTGTAGGGGAGGGGGCAGGGGTGGGGTCAGTATTCAAGTACCGAATTAATTGACCCCCAAGCTAATTAGAAGCACAGAAAAAATTGAAACGATAATGAAAGCACATTTTACATGGATTGCCGTGGCAGCCGCAGCCCTGCTGGGTCTTACAGCCTGCCAACAGTCAAAGTTCACCGTCGAGGGTACCATCGAGGGTGCCCAGGACTCTATTCTCTATTTCGAAAATGTTTCATTGGAGGGCCTTGTGACGCTCGACTCTGTCAAGCTGTCGTCCAATGGTACCTTCTCTTTCAGCCAGGAGCGGCCTGAGGCCCCCGAGTTCTATATCCTTCGTATAGCCGACCAGATTATCAACGTCAGCATCGACTCTACCGAGACCGTGACCATTCATGCACAGTGGCCCAACATCGGTTCCGATTACGAGGTCAGCGGATCGGAAAACTGCTCCAGGATTCGCGAGCTCGCACTGAAGCAGCAGGAACTGCAGCGGCGTTTCGTTGCCCTTCAGTTCGACAGGACCATGCCGCGTGTGGCATCGCGCGACTCGCTCGACCACATGCTGCAGGCCTATAAGAACGACCTGACCTACAACTATATTTATAAGCAGCCCGAACAGGCCAGCAGCTACTTTGCGCTCTTCCAGGCTATCGGTCCCTGGCTCATCTTCGACCCGCGCAGTAACCCCGACGACGTGAAGGCGTTTGCAGCCGTCGCCACCTCGTGGGACACGTTCTATCCTGGTGCTTTGCGTGGTCAGAACCTGCACAATATTGCTATCGAGGGTATGAACAATACTCGGATAGTTGCAGCCCGACAGGCGCAAACCATCGACCAGAGCAAGATTGTGGAGTCGGGCGTGCTCGAGATCAGTCTTGCCGACAACCACGGTCAGCAGCAGACGCTGACCAGTCTGCGCGGTCAGGTGGTGCTGCTCGACTTCCACAGCTTCACGCTGAAAGATTCGCCCCAGCGCATCCTTATGCTCCGCGACCTCTATAACAAGTATCACGCTCAGGGCTTGGAGATTTATCAGGTGAGTCTCGACGCCGACGAGCACTTCTGGCGCCAGATGACCCAACAGTTGCCATGGATTAGCGTGCGTGATGCCGAAGGTGAGAATGCCGTTAGGTACAATGTGCAGAGCGTTCCCGAATTCTTCCTCATCGACCGAAACAATCAATTGCAGAAGCGCTCGTCGCAGATGAAGGATCTCGAAGCCGAGATCAGGTCGCTGCTGTAAATTTTAGGGGAGTGAAGGGGAGTGAAGGGGAGTGAAGGGGAGTGAAGGGGAGTGAAGGGACAATACTCTGCTATTCCCAGTTAGTATCCTCACACCAGTAAAACCATTGTCCCTTCACTCCCCTTCACTCCCCTTCACTCCCCTTCACTCCCCTTCACTTCCCTTCACTCCCCTTCACTCCCCTTCACTCCCCTTCACTCCCCTTCACTCCCCTCCCTACGGTACCGGGTCGTAGCCGCTGCCGCCCCAGGGATTGCAGCGCAGGATGCGCCAGATGGCCAGTCCGAGGCCTTTGATGGGCCCGTGCTTGATGAGGGCTTCCTTGGCATATTGCGAACAGGTAGGGGTGAAGCGGCATGAGGGGGGCGTGAATGGACTGATGCATCGCTGATAGAAAATGATGGGCAGAAGCAACAGCCACGAGAACAAACGAGATAACTTGTTCATGGGAGAAAGTCAGCCAATAGTTATTGGTGGGCGGTGAGGTCGTCGGCTATCCGTGAGAGAATCTTCGACACGCGCGATGCTACCACAGGAGAAGGAGCATGGCGGTCGCTCTGCCATAGAAAGGCCACCGACAGGCATTTGTCTTTGGGCAGTGCTGCGTTGAGTACTGATTGCTGTGTGCGGTAGGCTTCGCGCAACTGGCGCTTTACCCTGTTGCGGTCTACGGCATGGTGCAGCCGCTTTTTGGGTACGCTTATCAGTATCTGTATGGGCGAGGCAGGTACGGTGGCGTCTGTACGGTCAGTAACCATCCAGACGGCACGAAGTGGAAAGGCGGCAAACGATTTGTTACGTCCGCCGCCAAACAATGCGTCAATCAGTTTCTGACTGGTAATGCGCCTGCTCTTGGGAAAGTTATTCATCCTGCATCAAGAGATAGTGTTGCAGTGCTCCCGTCATCGAAGGATACTTCTCGGTGGGAGCCTCCAGGTCTAAGCGCAGTCCGGCTTCGCTGACTGCCTTAGCCGTAGCGGGGCCGAAGGTGCCGATGGCAATCTTACCCTGGTCGAAGTTAGGGAAGTTCTTCGTCAGCGACTCGATACCCGAGGGGCTGAAGAAGAGCAGCATGTCATAGTCGAATGTCTTCACCTCTTCCTCGGTGAAGTCGTTGCTCACGGTCTTGTACATCACGCACTCCTTGTGGGTGAGCTTCTTCGAGTCGAGCAGATGGGTGAGCGAGTCGTTGTGAACGTCGCTCATCGGCACCAGGTACTTCTCGGTCTTGTGCTTCACCATGGTGGGAAGCAGGTCATCCACACGGCCAGTGTTGCCAAAGAACACCTTACGCTTGCGATACTGTACGTATTTCTGGATATAGAGAGCTATCGTCTCGGTGACGCAGAAGTACTTCATGTCTTCGGGAATGGTTACACGAAGTTCCTTTGCCAGCGTGAAAAAGTGGTCAATGGCATGGCGCGACGTAAACACAATGGCCGTATAGTCCAGAATGTTTATCTTCTGTGTACGGAACTCACGGGCAGAAATACCTTCTACCTTGATGAAGGGACGAAACACCAATTCTACGCCGAATCGCTCGGCAATTTCATAATACGGCGATTTCTCGCTTGTGGGCTTTGGCTGCGAAACCAAAATCTTCTTGATCATCTCTATGTCCTAAAAATTTATTTTCAATAAATCGACTACCATCAGCAGTGCACCGGCAAAACCGAGCAAGGGTACGATTTCGAGGGCACAAAAGTACAAAAAAGTTTGCAAAAACACACCATTTTGTCTAAAAAAGATGACCCAGGACTTGTAAAATGTCAGAATTTTGGTAAGTAAGAGTAATAACACATAGTAATATGTGACATTTTCGATACTCAAATCGAAATACACTTGCAACAACACTGCCGGAAAGAGCAGTACCCCCTCGGTAGCGGTAATGAAGAGCGCAGTCTTGGCAAACTGTAAATTTTTCTTACCATCGAAGAACACCTGATTGACCGACAGATAGAGTAGCCACTTCAACGTGAAGTAAGCTACAAACCCGCCAAAGAACATGCCGATGAGCTGGAAGTCGTTGTCGAGCACGAAGGTGTCGGCCACGTAGGCCGTGACATAGAGGTAACTCGATATGGAGAGCAACAGGCACCCTAAGAGCACAAGGAAGATCTGGAACCGGAACTCGCCCGAAGTCTCGGTCATCTGGTTGTCGTCGCGTGGAATAAAGAAGAAATCTTTCAGCTGTCTGACGATGAAATAGCGTGAGTGGGCAATGGAGACGACAAAGACCATCATGCACAAAAGTAGCAGTGCGGTGAACATGTTGTCGCCCCTGATGGTGTAGGGAATGGGATCACCGGCCACGCCGAGCCTTCCCCCCACAATCTCTGGATGGAAGAGCGAGTCGCCCGAGAAGAAGTTCTGGCTGTAGTACTGTGGCAGGTCGACGTCCTTCAGGTCGCGTGCCGGACCGTGTCCGGGCAGGTGCAGGGTGTCGGGGCGGCTGCTGTAGTGAATCTCTCCCGGTTGGAACCATGCCTGTATGGCCGAGTCCTGCTGTTCAGGCGTGGCGTCGCGAGGCAGCATGCGCAGCACCTGATAGGGCGTCAGCGGCCGTGCAGACACACCGCCCGTGTCGTCGATGATCATTTCATCGATGACGGGCAGCTCGTGCAGTTGCGAGGCTGGTTGTATGGTATCTTGCTGCATGCTTTTTTTAGTTTTGAGTGTAGAGTTTTGAGTGTAGAATGTAGAGTGTAGAGTTTGCTACCGCCCTTGTGTGATAGTTTAGAATGTAGAATGTAGGGTGTAGAGTTTAGAATGTAGAATGTAGAGTGTAGAATGTAGAGTTTGCTACCGCCCTTGATGGCTGCGATAAAGGGACAGCGGTAGCAAACTCTACATTCTACACTCTACATTCTACACTCAACATTCTACACTCAACGCTAAAGCGAGAACTCCCGCTTAATATCCTCCACGCGGTCCAGTTTCTCCCAGGTGAACAGCTCCACGTCCATCTCGCGGGTTTCGTGGTAGTGGCTGGTGAAAGTCTTGTGAACCACCTCGTTCTTGCGCCCCATGTGGCCGTATGCGGCAGTCTCGAGATACATGGGCTGGCGCAGCTTCAGCGAGCGCTCAATGGCTTTCGGGCGCAGGTCGAAGAGCTTCTCTATCCTCTTTGCAATCTCGCCGTCGCTCATGTCTACGTGCGAACGGCCGTAGGTGTTTACGTAGATGTTCATGGGCTGTGCCATGCCGATGGCGTAGCTCACCTGTACCAGCATCTCGTCGCTCACGCCCGCTGCCACCATGTTCTTCGCAATGTGGCGCGCAGCGTAGGCAGCCGAGCGGTCGACCTTCGACGAGTCCTTACCCGAGAAGGCACCGCCACCGTGGGCACCCTTGCCGCCGTAGGTGTCGACGATGATCTTGCGGCCCGTCAGACCAGTGTCGCCGTGAGGCCCTCCGATGACGAACTTGCCCGTGGGGTTCACGTAGTACTTGATGTCCAGTCCGAAGAGGTCGAGCACCTGCTGCGAGTGTATCTGCTGCTTCACGCGCGGTATTAATATATGTATCACGTCGTCCTTGATGCGCTCCAGCATGCGCTCGTCGGTGTCAAACTCGTCGTGCTGCGTCGAGACCACGATGGTATCGATGCGCTCGGGGATGCCCCCGTCGCTGTATTGCACCGTCACCTGGCTCTTCGCGTCGGGGCGCAGGTAGGTCATCACCTTGCCCTCCTTGCGGATGTCGGCCAGCGTGCGCATGATCAGGTGGGCCAGGTCGAGGCTCACGGGCATATAGCTTTCGGTCTCGTTGGTGGCATAGCCGAACATCATGCCCTGGTCGCCCGCACCCTGGTTGTCCTCGTCGTCGCGGTCGACGCCCTGGTTAATGTCCGAGCTCTGTTCGTGGATGGCCGTGAGAATGCCGCACGAGTTGCCGTCGAACTGGTACTCGGCCTTCGTGTAGCCTATTTTCTGGATGGTCTTGCGGGCAATGGTCTGCAGGTCGATATACACGTCGCTGCGCACCTCGCCCATGATTACCACCTGTCCGGTAGTGACAAACGACTCTATGGCGCAGCGAGCCTTCGGGTCGTAGGCCAGGAACTGGTCTACCAAAGCGTCGCTTATCTGGTCGGCCACCTTGTCGGGATGGCCCTCGGAAACCGATTCCGATGAAAACAAATATGACATAATCTTTTCGTTGTTTTGATATAATAAAGAGGTGCAAAGTTACACTAATTTGCCGACATGGCAAAATATTTCAATAATTTTAATTGAAGGGAATGTAGAGTTATACAAAAAAGGAATGGATTTTAGCTAAACTTAGTTGTGTCCCCTAAGCAGGATGCCGCCATAGCGGTGGGAGTAATAGCCTTTCTGCACGATGTAGCTACAGTTGTAGTCACTGAGGAACGAAGAAATCACCTTCATGTCATCGTGCAGATGATAGGAACAGATTGCAAAAGCCACATGGCCTTTCTCGTTAAACAACCTTCTTGCACCCGCCAATGCTTTGCGCTCCATGCCTTCAATGTCCATCTTTAGATAGAGGTTGTCGTGGGGCTTGTCACTGAAGAAAGAGTCGAGCGTGACACAATTGCCATCATTGTTGTCTCCAATATACTTGCAGACAATCGTCACTTTGTCCTTCCACGGAGCGAACGTGTGCTCCAGTGCCTCTACCCATTCGCTATCGCACTCAAAGAGCCAGACATGGCTCACCTGCTCAATAGCCATCAACGACAGGATGCCTTCGGCCGAGCCTATATCAAGCAGTTGCCGGCCCTGTAACTCTTTTAGACTATCAAAATAGTGATGAGGCGAGCGGGGGTCCTGTTCGGCAAGCAGGCCGACATATAGTTGCCATACACTTTCGTCGCTCATGTCGCGTCTAAAGTAGAGACGTCTGTTGTCATACTCTGAAGGAAGCAGGACATAGGGCAGACCGCACTTGTCATCGTGGAATACTGAGGATTTCATCGACAAGTATTCTTGCATGAACGGAAAGATCATGAAATGACTGTCACCGTGCTCCATGATGTATTTGTAATATGGGAGGCGTGGTGACCGAGGGTTAAAGAGTCTGGTAAAACAATAGGGCAGTGCGCCCCGTTGAAACCTTTTCCAATACTTTGTTGCTGTCTTTGCCATAAACACAATTATTAGTTGAAAACACTCTCCATAACCATCACGGTCGGGAGAGTGCAAAATGAAAAAAATTTTGATAAAAAATATTTTGCAAAGATAAGTTATAACGAACAATAATGACAGTATCCTGTGTACCCAATGACACTACATGTAGCTACTGTCGCTACAAAACTCCACTGGATTTATGGTTTATTTTAGCAATTCGTCGTAATCGACCTCATCGGCAATCAAGCGAGGTCTGCACTGATAACATGGCGAAAGCACATTTTTTTGTTCTGTAGTCCAGCGACATTTTATTCCCGCAAGGTATAATAGTAAGTGTGATATGCCGCCTGTAGTCATTGGCTTCCCCACTGCACATTTTATTTTCGCGACTATTTCCTGATGATTTTGCCGATAGTTTTCCGAGCACCAGATCCACATGGGTACTTCAAACTCCTGACGAGCAAGTGCAGGTGTTGGCTGTTGAAAAAGCCGGCCATGTACAGGTAACTCGTCGTAGACCTCTTCTCCGTGATCGGCAATGAAAACGACTACCGCATCTTCATGCTCATAAAGGGAAAGCAAGCTGTCGAGAACCATGTCGTCGTATCGGGTAGCATTGTCGTAGTGAGCTTTTGTCTGCATGGCTTCCAAACTAAGCTGCATTCCTGTATAATCTTGCGCTTCGAAATAGGCAAGGTTGGCAGGATAACGTTCGGCATATTCAAAATGCTGACCTATCAGATGAATAATGTCTAATGTGTATGCTGGCCTGTCCTTTGATAGAACAACATCAGCCACTTGCTTCACCATTGCCATGTCATATCTTTCTGATGATCGGTTCCTGAAAGAGAACATGCAATTATTCAGTTCTGGGTCTGATAAAAAGAAATTGCCCATCTGATTCGTAGCACCTTTTTTCAATCCTTTTAGCAGGTACTGGTTAGAGAAAAAACAGACAACATAATCGGCTTGCCTGAAGAAGACAGGAAACAACGGACAACTGCCTACTGGACTGCCATCGCCATATTGCCAAGTAGAGAACAGGTTTAGGAAAACATTACTTGTAATATTCCAGGGTGTCACAACATCCCGAAACACATATAATTCATCTTTGGCCTTACGTTCCTGCTGCAAAGGTGTGGTTGGCTTGGCATAACCAAAAAGGGTGGAATGATGCTTGTTATAGCTTTCGCCTATTATCAGAACCACATGAGGTGATCGGTGCGAACAACTATCGATAGTGGCATTAAGTGTAGTCTGCCTAACGGATTCAAGCATCCGTCGCGATTGGCTTAACGAGTAGCCTGCGAAAAATATTCTGTGTAGCGGTGTGGGTATTTCTTCGTGATAATGACGGAAGATGAGACCTTCCATTCGCTGCGCGTCAGTATCCATTGCAAACAACTGATAGAATCTGTAAGCGGGCAATGTCTCGCAGGCCAGACATATTGTTATTAGTACTGACACTCCTATGTTCCAGCATTTTTTCGTCTTTGGCAAGAAATTGAAAGGCCATTTTATCAATAAAGCTATTGGAAATAGTAAGGCCAGTGTCAAGATGCCAATGATGCGCCATTGCATGAACACATAGCTGCCAATGAAAGCGGAAAAAAAATCGCCCGACTCCCGCCAATTACTTTGAATAATGATGTTAAGTATCTGTGGTGTAATGGGTGACCCAAGAAACAGCTGACAATAACAGTCAACCAAACACACACAAACGACCGTTTCGCCTAAAATAACCTGTACCACAGCTCTTAATGGCCGATGGACAAAAGACGTAGGACAGCTTAACAGGAAGGCTGCCAACAATGAAGTAGCAAACAAATGCAATGACCACCCTCCTGTTGTTGCATCCACACACAACAAGAAGGCGGTCAATATACATAGAAGTAGTTGCCAGTAACGACTCAATAGCATAGTCGCGCTTGCAAGTTACCCTCTACTGAGTATCAGTTCCAAGTCGCCGTCGTCATCGTATATGTAGAGGGATTTGTTTTTAATCTCAAACATATACATTTCATATCCGTAGCCGCTATAGCTGTCATACTCTCTTACTGTCATCGTTCCGCTGTTGCCACTAATCATCTTGTAGGTAAAGGACTCTTGGTGGGTCTCTATGCCTGAATACGAATCGTTATATTTCGTGACAATCACTCCCGTTCCGTCCTGTCGAAATGAGAAGGTGTATGACCGGCGACCTTCTTGGCCTACCCAAGAACCAACGACGCTGTTGTCGGAAACTGACGGCGACGAACCTTCCTTCGTGAGTACCCACGCTATATTAGTGCCATTACCCTCATACAAGAGAAGTGTGTCACCGCTTACTTTAAACGTCAATACTGATGTGTGATTTCCTGAATAGCTATCATATTCTTTGATAATAATATAGCCATTCTCAGCATCGGTCATCTTATAGGTAAAGGTTCCGTTGTCAGTCTCTGTGCCAGAATATGAGCTTCGGTACTTGACAATATAAACACCTGTTTCGTCGGCACTGAAAATAAGGGTTAGTGTGGTCTTACCACTTTCGCCACTCCATGTCCCTACAATTCCTTTGCTTGAACTGTCAGACGAACTCTTGTCGTCGCTACAAGCATAGACTAGAGCCATCATTGCTACCATCATCATGGTTAGCAAGCACCAGAATAATGATTTCTGCTTCATTCTATTTCATTATACGAGTTTGTTAAAAGGAGTAACCAATTGTGAGTGTAGTCATACCAACATTTGCTTTCACTTTCGAGCCTCCTTGCACTTTGGGCTCCCAAATGTTTGAGAAGTCACTTCCATAAGCAATACCAGCTGAGAAACCTCCGCCAAATCGAGCTTTCACGCCGACTTGCCAACCTGCTTGGAAGCGTTTAAAAGTATAGTCGCTGCTACCCATGTCGTCTTTATCGAAGATGTTTTTATCATCTTTATCATTACTTATTGTTCCAGTAATGTTATAGCGAAATGTCAATCCAACAAAAGGATCTATTTTTATGTTACTATTCGGCAAATAGAATTCATAAATCAAGTTAACGGGTACTTTTGCTGAAATCATAGAGAAGTTTACATCATCTGTATCAAGGAAATCACTTTTAGTGAAGTATTGTACTCCTAAACCTGCTTCAAGAAACAGAGGCGTACCCGCTGTGATAGAATAAGCTTTGCTGAAGCCGGCAGAAAACCCTGTAGTGGTCTCATCATCAATTCCTTGATTAAAATCGATATTAACAGCATTGTATTCAAGCCAGACAGAACTCCATTCTCCAGAACTGTCGTTTGTTGAAATACTTTTTGATTGTGAACTGCTAAACTGTGCATTAACTCCAGAACTGATAGTCAGCAGTGCGGCTACAACGAAAAATTTGATTTTTTTCATAATTTGAAAATTTAGTTATGTTTGTATTAAGTTACATGCAAAAGTACGTATAATCCATGGAATAACCTCCCATGGTGTGTAGTCCATTCGTCTACATGTAGCTAATGCCGCTACAGCTCGTTGGAATAGAGACCGAAGAAGTTGTAGTGTAAAATACGACTGAGGCGTAGCAGGATGCCAGTGTCGATGGTACGTTTTTCGTAGATTTTATAAAGATTGGTGCGGTGACAACCCAGCTCGCGGGCAAGCCAGACCGAAGTCTTGCCTTGCTCTTCCACTTGCTTACGTATTTCCTTACCAATGTGTATCATTCTTTTCGCCTGGGTCTTATGGACATGAAAAATGCGTGATGCATCGTTATCCAAGTCCCCAGGCCGTAGGAAGAGCCCACACACAAAAGATAAGTTATGCTCACGCAATACGCGAGCATTCCACTTATCCGTTCTTTTGTGTGTTAGACCGTTAAATTTCCTACGTTTAGGGTCTTGAACAGATAGCCGAATGCTATTTCTCCGCAATGTTATGGGTGCAAAGATACGAAAAAAACAGGAAAGACCAAAATGATTCTACGTTCTTTTTCTTCTTTCAGCATTTTTAATGTATTTAAAAAAAGAGATATTCATCAGCAAAGGAGCCTGCTTCGCGATGCAAAGTGAAACCCAATCATCAGCAAAGGAGCCTGCTTCGTGATACAAACTCGTCGACTTTGTTGAACAAACTCGTCGACTTTGTTAGACAAACTCGTCGACTTTGTTAGACAAACTCGTTGACTTTGTATCGTAATAGAGCGTTGAAACGGGAAAGACTACGTGTCAATGACAGCGCAAAGTTACACTGCCTGCAGGCTGTAGTAGCGGTAGTCGCTGAGAAGGGTTGAGAGGAAACGCTCGTGAGAGAGACCGTCGGCGGGCAGCATCAGCGAGCCACGCATCTCGATGGCCAGCCGTTCTATGCGGTGGCGCCGCGACGTGCTGCGGTCGGCCAGTGTATGTGCGATATGTGCTGTCTGCTCCTCGCTGAGCTGGCGTGCCTGCTCGTAGGTGGGCTGGTAGTCGTCTTCGACAAAGCGGAACTCGTCGAGACTGACGCGCATCCGGTCGTAGCTGTTCAGTCTGATGACCATTGTGCCAGCTGCAAGGTCGCCTACCCGCTGTCGACGAGGGGTGACAAGCATGGAGAAAGCAGCCACCGAGCCAAACAAAAGAATGTCGATGGGCAGCAGGAGCCAGCGCAGCAGGATGTCGCCCACCGAGGCACTGCTGCCGTCGCAGCGCACGACACGGGTCTTCAGCAGATATTTGCCCAGTGTCTGACCGCCTGACAAGGCCTCGCACACGGGCTGGTATACGAGTACGGGCAGGATGACGAAGAGGATGATGAATGCCGGCGAGAGGTTAAGCTGCAGATAATCGTCGATGAAATTAGCCAGAAAGACATAAGCAGCCATGACCATCAGGTCGATGACCAGTGCAAAAAAGCGGAGCGACGATTTTGCTGGCGTCTGCTCAATGCGCACATACTGTCCGGTGAGAATATTGCGGTCTTTTGCCATTATGGGATGCAAACTTACGAAATATTTTTGAAATAATGGCCTTTTGAAGGAAAAAATTCGTACCTTTGTCCCTGAGATTATGAAGGAAGCTATTTTTGTGAAGCGGAACATTGGGCGCTGGCGGGAAACCGAGGCCCTGGTGGAAGGCAGCGAGGCCGACAGTCCCGACGTGCTGGCCGACGCGTATATCGCTACGACCAGCGACCTGGCCTTTGCCCAGACCCACTATGCCAAGTCGCGCACCACGCAGTATCTGAACGCGCTGGCACTGGCTCTTCATAACGCTATTTACCGCTACAAGCGGCAGCCCATGAGCCGGCTGCTCACGTTCTGGACGCGCGAGGTGCCTCAGACTATGTGGGAGGCGCGGCGCGAACTGCTGCTCTCGTTCATCATCTTCGTCGTGTCGGCCCTCATCGGTGTTGTCTCCACGCTGGGCGATGCCGACTTCCCACGCATCATCCTGGGCGACGGCTATGTGGACATGACGCTCGAAAATATTGCCAACGGCGAGCCGATGGCCGTCTACGACAGCGACAACGAGAGCGACATGTTTCTCGGCATCACGCTGAACAACGTGTGGGTGTCGTTCCGGGTGTTTGCCATGGGTGTGCTCACCAGCTTCGGCACGGGCTACATGCTACTGGTGAACGGCGTGATGGTGGGCGCCTTCCAGACGTTTTTCATCACTGAAGGACTGTTCTGGGAGTCGTTCTTAGCCATCTGGCTGCACGGCACGCTTGAGATTTCGGCCATCATCATAGCCGGAGCGGCAGGCCTGGCATTAGGCAACGGATGGCTGTTTCCCGGTACGTATGGGCGCATGGCGTCGTTCCGTCGTGGGGCCCGGCGCGGACTGAAGATTGTCATCGGCACGGTGCCGGTGTTTGTCGCCGCCGCCTTCATCGAGGGATTCCTCACCCGTCACACCGAGTGGCCCGGCGCGTTGCGTCTCGGTGTCATCCTGTTGTCGCTGGCTTTCATCGTCTGGTATTTCATTCTTCTGCCACAAAAGATTCACCATGCTCGCTGATACACTGCAAACCGATCAACAGCTGCTGCAACAGCTACAGCAGGATCCCCGCTATGCCTACGCCATAGAGGAGCAGAAGCCGAGCCTGATGGACGAGTTTCTGAAGTGGATAGGTGAGCGGTTAGACGCGCATCTCGATGCCAATATCTCGTTCTACCGGCCCTTGTTCTACAGTATCTGCACGCTGGCGGTCATCATCTTAGTGTGGTGGTTAGTGCGTAGCGGAGTGCTGCAGCGTCTTTTTGGCATTCTCCTGAAAGAGGATGTCAGCATAGAGGAGGAGGCCGAGGAGAACATCCACGTCATCGATTTCGAGGCCGAGATAGCCCGTGCACGCTCGGCAGGCGACTATACCCGGGCGTCTCGACTACTCTACTTGCAGACGCTGAAACAACTGAGCGATGCCCACCGCATAGACTGGCAACCGCAGAAGACACCCGCACAATACACCCGAGAGGTATCGGGTAGGGCCTTTCTGCAACTGACCAACCACTTCGTGCGTATACGTTACGGTGGCTTCGAGGCCGACGAACAGCTTTTCCTTACGATGGAAGCACTGCAGGCCGAAACAGGGAAAGGAGGTGAAGCATGAAAGGTACGCGTGTCTTCGCCATCATTGTGCTGGGCTTCATCGCCGTTATATGCTTGTCGACGCTCACAAAGAAACGCAGTTTTGAGTGGGAACCAACTTTCGACCACGACGATGCCGAGCCTTTCGGCTGTGAGCTGTTCGACCGCATGGTAACTGCCTCGATGGGCGACCGCTATACGGTACAAACACAATCGCTGTCGCTCAGCGAAATGACAGCAGGCGGACCGAAGGGATGGCTCATCGTGACCTACAGGCTGAGGCTTACTGCCAATGAGATGGGCTTGCTGATGAACCTGGCCCGCCAGGGCCATTGCGTGATGATTGCCAGCGCAAACTTCGGCAGCGCAATAGGCGACTCGCTCGACGTGTTGACAACGGACATGTTCACTATCAACGAAAACGACCTGGAAAAGGATATGGGCAGGTATAACTCCCTGAAGGACATTGTATGGACAGGATGTCGTGATGTGTATCCTCGTGATTCGTTCCCCATACATTTAGTGTTGCAGAACACGTCGCTTGTCGTAGGCGACTCGCTGCCTAACGAGAAACTGGCCCACCATGTAATAAAGCACGTGCAGCAGCCTGTGGCCGTAAGCATCCCTATGGGACGCGGCAAAATCATTCTCGTCTCGATGCCACTGCTCTTCACCAACTACGGCATGCTCAGCGGACGCGGCTCACAGCTGATCATGCGCCTATTGTCGCAGTTTGGCGATATGCCCGTGAGCCGGGTACCGCTGAAGACAAGTTCACAGATACATGACGAGGATCCGCTGGCCATGCTCGAGTACATCAACAGGCAGCCACCACTGCGCTGGGCGTGGTGGTTGGCCATGCTGCTCATATTGCTCTTCATGCTAACCAATGCACGGCGCCGTCAGCGCGCCATACCCGTAGTGGGCGCTCCGCAGAACCACGCACTCGAGTTCGTGCGCCTAATAGGAACGCTCTATAACGAGCAAGGCTATCATGCCGACCTGGTCGAGAAAAAGTTCCGGTATACCGCCGAGCATCTGCGACGCAGACTTCATATCGACATCACCGACCCGCAAGACGACCGCCACTCGGCTGCCGTTATTGCCCAGAACACAAGCCTCAACACCGACGAGGCTGAAAAGACCATCAAGGACGTGCGTAAAATGATAAATGCCCACCTTGGACTCACCGCCCAGCAGATGCGCGAATACATTGACCGCCTTAACGCCCTTTCACCACCGTAATTCCCCATTGGCCCTATTAGTCCCATTGGCCCTATTAGTCTCATTGGCCCTATTAGTCTCATTAGCCCTATTAGTCTCATTAGCCCCATAACCCCCAAAAAATATGCAAGATTCCACAACAACCCCCCGTACCGACCTGAGCCTTTTCTCGGGAAAGATTCAGATGTTGCGCTACCAGATTGCACAAATCATCGTAGGCCAGAAAGAGGCCGTAGAACTGATACTCACGGCCATTCTGGCCGACGGCCACGTGCTCATCGAAGGCGTGCCTGGCGTGGCAAAGACGCTGTTGGCAAAGCTGATAGCACGACTCATCGATGCCCGTTTCAGCCGAGTGCAGTTCACGCCCGACCTCATGCCGAGCGATGTTCTGGGCACTACCGTGTTTAACATGCAGAGCCAACAGTTCTCCTTCCATCCTGGCCCTGTCTTCGGCGACATCGTATTAGTCGACGAAATCAATCGCGCACCGGCCAAGACTCAGGCCGCACTGTTCGAGGTCATGGAGGAAAGGCAGGCCACTGTCGACGGTGAGCGCCACCCCATGGGACCGCTCTACACCATACTGGCCACACAGAACCCTGTGGAGCAGGAAGGTACCTACAAGCTGCCCGAGGCCCAGCTGGACCGTTTTATGATGAAAATCACGATGGGCTACCCCACCGTCGACGAGGAAGTCGAGATTCTTAACCGTCATCTCGACCAGACGCCCGCCGTACAGGTCGAGTCGCTCACGCCTTTCATCACCCAGGATGAACTGTTAGAGATGCGGCAGATGCTGCGTCAGGTCTACATAGAGCCGTCGCTGCTACGCTACATGGCTCAGCTCATTGAGCAGACGCGGCAAAGTAAGACCATCTTCCTCGGTGCCTCGCCGCGTGCCTCGGTGGCCATCATGCAGGCCTCGCGGGCATACGCCCTGTTGCAGGGCCGCGACTTCGTGACCCCCGACGACATCAAGCAGGTGGCTCCGTCGGTGCTTGCCCACCGCATCATCCTCACCGCCGAAGCCGAGATGGAGGAGCTGACACCTCAGCGCGTGGTGCTCGCACTGATTGAGAAAGTGGAGGTACCGAAGTAGGAGTATACTCGGTTGAAGAATTGAAGGATTGAAGTTGAGAAGATAGGGAGTAAAGGAGCATGTACTTCACAAGAAGATTCTATCTGCTGGCTACTGCCATTGTGCTGACCACTGCCACGGGCTACTGGCTGCATCCGCTGTTCGTCGTCGGACGATGGGCGTGGTGGCTGCTGGTGGTGGCTGTGATAGCCGACCTTGCTCTGTTATATATAAAGAAAGGTGTAAGCGTACAACGGACTTGTAGCGACCGCTTCTCCAATGGCGATGCAAATACCGTGCAGCTGCAAGTGAGCAACGACTATTCGTGGCCGATAAGCTTGGAAATCATTGACGAGATTCCCTTTGTTTTCCAGCGGCGGGATGTCTGTTTCAAGGCCGATGTGGCAGCCCATGACGCAACGACCATCGACTACCAGCTCATACCCACCAAGCGAGGCACCTATGGTTTCGGACGCATCCGCGTGTTCGCCATGACCCGTCTCGGACTGGTGCAGCGCCGCATCACCTGCGGTGAGCCGAAAGACGTAAAGGTCTACCCCGGCTACCTGATGCTGCGCCAGTACGAACTGCTGGCCATGAGCAACAACCTGCACGAGATGGGTTTGAAGCGCATACGCCGCATAGGCCACAACACCGACTTCGAGCAGATCAAGGACTACGTGGCGGGCGACGATTATCGCACGATTAACTGGCGGGCCACTGCACGCCGCTCGCTGTCGGGACTGCGCCTCATGGTGAACCAATACCAGGAAGAACGCTCGCAGCCCATGTATAGCGTCATTGACAAAGGCCGCATGATGCAGCAGGCCTTCGAAGGAATGACACTACTGGACTATGCTGTGAATGCTACCTTGGTGCTCTCGTATGTTGCCGTACGCAAAGGCGACCTCGCGGGACTGGTCACCTTCAGCGACAGTTTCGAGACCTTTGTGTCGGCATCGAACCAGCCAGGCCACATGCGGCACTTGCAAGAAGCACTCTATGCCGAACAGACACAGTTTGCCGAGAGCGACTTCTCGGCCCTGCTCACGGGATTCTCCCACCGGGTAAGCCGCCGTTCGTTCGTGGTGCTCTACACTTCGTTCACTGGCATGACCTCGCTCAACCGCCAACTGCCCTATCTGCGACAGTTAGCCCTGCGCCACCGCCTGCTTGTCGTATTCTTCGAAGACGAGGATCAACGGGCTTTCATCGGCACCCCCTCGGTATCGACCGAAGACTATTACCAGCACGTCATTGCCGAGAAGTTTGCCTACGAACAGCGGCTCATCGTTCAGACGCTGCGTCAGTACGGCATCCTGTCGCTGCTTACCACGCCCCGCCGGCTCTCGGTCGGCGTGATCAACAAATACCTTGAAATAAAGCACACGCTGTGACGACAGGGCGCTGGCAGTGAAGAATTGAAAGATTGAAGAATTGAAGTTTTCTTCTCTTTTTCTTGCTTGTTTATTCGGAGAAATGTTGTATCTTTGCATCCGAATTTAATTTTTACGACCATGCAAGAGACAAGACAGAACAAGATAGCCCGGCTGCTGCAGAAGGAGCTGAGCGTTATTTTTCAGGAACAGACGAGGGGTATGCACGGTGTGATGGTATCGGTAACGCGCACCAAGGTGTCGCCGGACTTGAGCATCTGCACCGCCTATCTGAGCATCTTCCCCTCGGAGCGGGGCGAGGAGTTGCTGAAGAACATTACGAAGAACCAGGCTCAGATTCGCTATACGCTGGGACAGCGCGTGCGCTACCAACTGCGCATTGTTCCTGAGCTGCGCTTTTTCATAGACGATTCGCTGGACTATATTGACCGCATCGACGAACTGCTGAAGAAATAAAAGAGTAAAAAGGTAAAGAAATGGATTTTCCTTTTTATATAGCTCGTCGCTACCTCTTTTCCAAGAAGTCGACGAATGTGATCAATGTGATTAGTGCCATCAGTGTGGTGGGTGTGGCGGTGGCCACCATGGCGCTGGTGGTGACGCTGAGCGTGTTTAATGGTTTCCACGATCTTGTGGCCTCGTTCTTTACCTCGTTCGACCCGCAGATAGCTATCACGCCAACGAAGGGCAAGACGGTGGCTGCCGACGATACGTTGCTGGCAAAGGTAAGGGAGCTGCCTGAGGTGGAGGTGGCTACGGAGTGTCTGGAAGACCAGGCGCTGGCCATCTACGGAGACCGTCAGGCGATGGTGATGATCAAGGGTGTCGACGATAACTTCGACCAGCTGACGCACATCCGCGAGATTCTCCTGGGTGAGGGCACGTTTGAGCTGCATGCTGCCGACATGAACTACGGTATTCCGGGCATCAGGCTGGCCGACCAGTTGGGTACGGGCTACCGTTATACGGAGCCGATGCGCATCTTCGCCCCGCGCCGTCAGGGACAGTTGGACATGAGCAATCCCACGGGGGGCTTCGTCGAGGACGAGCTCTACTCGCCCGGCTGCATCTTCTGCGTGCAACAGGCGCGCTACGACAAGAGCTACATCATCACCTCCATCAACTTCGCACGTTCGCTCTTCGACCAGTATGGCATGCTCTCGTCGCTGGAGCTCAGGCTGAAGCCGGGCAGCGACTTCGAGGCGGTGAAGAGCCGTATCAAAGAGATCTGTGGCGACCGCTTCTACGTGAAAGACCGCTACGAGCAGCAGGACGACACGTTCAAGATTATGAAGATTGAGAAGCTGATAGCTTATATCTTCCTGACGTTTATTCTCATGGTGGCTTGCTTCAACATTATCGGTTCGCTCTCGATGCTTATCATCGATAAGCGCGACGACGTGACTACATTGCGCAACCTCGGTGCCAGCGACCGCCAAATTACGCGCATCTTCCTGTTCGAGGGGCGCATGATTTCGGCTGTGGGTGCGGTGATAGGCATACTGATCGGTCTGCTCCTGTGCTGGATTCAGCAACAGTTCGGGGTGATTGCGCTGGGCTCTCAGGCAGGGGCTTTCGTGGTTAATGCCTATCCGGTAAGCGTTCATCCTACGGATGTGGTGCTTATCTTCGTCACTGTGATTGCCGTGGGCTTCCTGGCTGTATGGTACCCCGTGCACTATTTCGCACGGAAAATAGTAAGAGGAAGTTAGAAAACTTCCTCTTACTTCTTCTTCTAAAATCTCACTACCACTTTCTTATTGTCGATGATGTAGATACCCGGCGGTAGGCCTTGCAATGCCTGCTGGCGGTTACGGGCGTGGCGTACGGCCTGACCGCTGAGGGTGTAGACGGTGGTGGGTTGAGTGTTGAGGGTGGAAGGAGTCATGATACCGTCGGGCTGCTCGCGCGTATAGTCGCTGTTGTTGGTCAGGTACATGTCGTCGACGGTGATGGTGACGCGGTCGCCCCAGAAGTCAATGATGCGTATGTTCTTGGTGTCTAACGGCTTTCCCTTCTTGTCGCCGTCGGTGGTGTACTTGGCCGTAGAGAGGTTGACGACGATCTGCTTCTTCGAGCCGAAGGCCGATGTCTCGTAGTGCTGTGCCCAGATGCTATTGTCGGTGAAGATGTTCAGGTGGGCACCACTGACGGTATTCTTCAGCTTCACCACCAAGTACTTGTAGGCCGACATGTCGGCACCGTTGCTGTAGACCCAGCCCATCTGTCCGTACTGTCCGGTCTTGAAGGCATGGGTGGTCTCGTTGTAGGTACCTTCGCTGAAGAGGTTTGTGGTGATATACTGCTTACCGAAGGGGAAGAAGGTGGAGCATACGGTGAACTGGTCTGAGAGCTGGTTGCCTAAGGGGTCGGTGTAGTAGACGGTGACATGGGCTATTCCCTCTGCAAGGCCTATGATGCGCCCGCTGCGTATGTCAACGGCAGAACCGTTGTCCACACTGTAGCGTGCCTGCGATGCCACGTTCTCCGTATGTCCGTCGCGGAAGGTGGCGTTGATGTCGAGCAGTGCGGCGTTGCCCACCATCACCTCGGAAGGAGCACCCGCCACTGACAGCGACTCGGCCGTGAGCATATCCTCGTTGAAGCCCTCGAAGTCGGCAAGATAGTAGGTAGCCTCGTCGAAGCTGTCTTCTGTCGAGAACCAGTCGAAGTCGGCATAGCTGCCATTGTCGGCATTCGAGGTATAGCAGAACAGTCCGAAGCGTGCGCCTGCGAAGACGGTGAGGTTGAACTTCAGCGTGGTCTGACCGCCTAAGGGTGTGAACGTCTGATTGTCGAGTGAGTAGTAGAACTGTGTCTTGCTGGTAGCGTAGGTGACGGCTGCCCGCAGGTAGATGATACCGTCGGGGATGTCAACGGCAGAACCGTTGACCACACTGGGGGTGAAGTCGTTGTTCTCGGTGAGCTGGTCCTGCCACCAAACGAGCTGCTTTTTTCCGTTCTTCACCTCGACGGCGATGGCTGCGTAGGGATCCTGCAGGATGCAGATGCCGGCGCGGGCACCCTCACCAAGTCCGCTCACGTCGAGGCGTATGGTGCCGGTAGAGGCTTTGTTGGAGTTGGCATGGAAGGCGGGAATGCGCTGTGTCAGCATGTTACGTCCCTGTGTCAGCTTGTCGGCAGTGCCCGAGGTCTTCAGTCGCAGCCATCCCGGACGCTCGAAGAGTGTCCATGCCCCGTTGTCGGGATTGTGGTTCCACTCCCACTGCATGCCGAGGGGATAGGAGCGGAAGTTATCGTTGGTCACGGGTACGGTCTTGGGATAGCTGGTCCCCACGTTAGGCTTGTTATAGGTGGTCACGGGCACGCCATTGTTGCCTACGACGGGCCAGCCATCCTGCCACTTCACGGGCTGCAGGTTAGGCATGCGTCCTAAGCAGCCGAGGTCTTCCTGCAGGATGGTCCACCACTCGCCCTCTGGCGTGTCGACAAGTGCGCCCTGGTGCACGGTGTTGGGCTTGTTGTTGATGACCTTCTCTACGAGCATCTTCTCCTCGTAGGGTCCGAAGATGTTCTTCGAGCGGAACACGGCCTGTCCGCTGGGCCATCCACCGTATGTGGCATAGATATAGTAGTAGTCGCCAATCTTATAGAGGTGACAGCCCTCCAGTCCGCTCTTGTCGCTGATGACGCCTTTCTCCTGAATGTAGTTGAAGTCCTCGTCAAGCTCGCACATCTGGATATTGCCAATACCGCAGGCCACGTAGACCTTGCCGTTGTCGAAGAGCATGCCCGGGTCGTAGTAGATGCGCGACAGCTTCTTCTGCTCCCATTTGCCTTCGGGGTCGGTGGCGGTGAGCACCCAGCCATCGATGCCGTTCTCGTTGATGAGGATGTAGAACTTGCCGTCGTGATACTTCATTGAGCAGGCCCACATGCCTGCACCGTAGGCGTTCTTGTCATTGGCCAGCGAGTAGCGGTCGTTGGCTGAGAACTGGGCAAGCGGCTGTGCGCAGAACTCCCAGTTTACGAGGTCCTTTGACTTCAGGATGGTGGCGCCGGGGAAGTAGTGCATCGTCGTGCTCACCATGTAGTAGGTATCACCGACGCGGATGACGTCGGGGTCGGGGAAGTCGGCAAAGATAAGCGGATTCTTGTACTTGTTAGTGCCCTGGTCGCTCGCTGAGACGTTTTTGAAGTCGGCATGTGGCCAGTCGACGTTGTAGTAGTCGGCATACCAGTCCATGCATGCCTTGCCGCAGGCCTCAGGGTTACCATCGAAGGCAGGCACCACGCTACCGTCGGCCAGCAGCTTGTCGATGTCGAGGAACTCGTGGGGATGGGTAATGGTCATCGAGATGTTGCCGTAGTGGTCGAGCAGCGCCTTGAAGGCCTTGCCCCATTTCGAGGTGCTGCCAGTGGCCCAGGTGCCTAAGTTGGGCTGCACCCAGTTGCCGTGCTCGTCGTAATGGCCTTCGGCAGTAGGGTCTTCCGGACTCCAGTCCACCTCGCTGATGAAGATGGGGTTGGTGTCGACTACGGGCACCTGTGTGTGGAATTGGTTGATATTGTTCTGCGGGTCGGGGTTGCTGTCGCTGCAACCGTACCATCCTGGATAGTCGTGCACGGCATAGCCTATGTTGTAACCCTCGATAGGGTAGTAGGCATAGCTGGTATAGTTGGCCTGCCAGCCGGTGCCAGGCACCCAGATGATGCCGGTGAAACCGTTGGCACGAATCTTGTCGACGATGGGCTGGAAGTAGTCGTGAAGGGCTTTCGCGTCGTCCTGGTCGTCGGCATTGTGTATGCTGACGGGCTCGTTGGCCAGCTCTATACTGATCTGTCCGGCATACTTCCTGATGTTGGCATTCTGGGTGACGATGTCCCATACCTCCAACAGATATTTCTGGTAGTAGTCGCCCACCTTCAGGTTGTGCGGGCAGACGCCTGGCGGGCGCACCACGACATACTGTCCGTGGTTCATGGCTTTCTGCATTAAGGGGAAAAAGAGGGAACCGAGATAGGTCCTCAGACGCGACGGGTCGAAGTGTCGGATGTCGGCCTCACCTTGGGCCTCACTTTCCGGCTGGTCTTTACCGTTCACGTATGTGTAGCTGCTATTGTTGGTCCAGGCAGGCTCTAAGTGCAGTCGGAAGATGGTGCAGTGGGCTTGCTCGAAGCCGGTAAAGAGCTTCTCGAAATAGTTCAGGCAGCGCTGGCGGCCGGCATCGTCATAGCTCCAGCCCCAACGGCCTCCGTTGAACCATGCACTGGGAGTATCCATCACGCCGTGGAGCACGACGTGGTTGCCGTGCTGGTCTACCAGCCAACGGCCTTCCACATGTAGTGTGGGTAGTGGTTTCACGCCCTGTGCCCATGCCATTATGGCAAACAGACAGGCCGCTAAACAGAGTGTAGTCCTTTTCATCATAGTAGTATTATTTTTTATTAGGTTTATATCACATTTTCTTTTACACAGATGCTCCGCTGCGCTACATGCTGTAGAAGATGCTCATCAGTTCGTGGCGGAAATTCTTGCTCACCCGCAGTTCGTCAATGTGGTCCATGGGCGGGCGCAGGATGCATACCGGCCCCTGGATTTTTGCAATCATCTGCATGTTGACGATGTAGTGCTTGTGTATCTGGACGAAGTTAGGCGAGTAGTTCAGTATGGTGTCGGCCGTGGTCTTGTGGCGTAGCAGGCAGGCCGTTCCGTCGGTACGCACGACCTCCCACAGCTTGCGGTCGCTCTGGAAGCGGAAGAAGGCGATGTCGCCAATGTGGAGCATGGTGTGCTCGTTGATGGCATTGACAATGACGATAGGCTGACTGGTACGAGGTGTTGTCGGCTGGAAACTGCTGATGCGCTCCTCGTAGTAGCGCGTCATGATCTTTGCCAGCTCGTCCTTCGTAGCTGGTTTGAGCATGTAGTCAAAGGCCTGACGGCGCAGTGCTTCGAGCAAATATTTATCGTAGCCGGTGTAGAAGACGACCTTCATTTCAGGCTTGGTGTACTGTTGTATGTCGGTGTAGAAATCCAGTCCCGACATGTCTGGCATCTCCACGTCGAGGAAAAGCAGGTCGGGATTAAGGTCGACGATGTCTTCCCTGCCTTTGTCTACGTCGGTCGACGTGCCGATAATCTCTACCGAGTAGTCGCTCAGCAGTCGCCGCAGCAGTTCTATGGCACTCTCGTTATCGTCGAGGATGTATACTTTTACGAGTCTGTTTGGTGTCATATTGGTGGTGAATGGTGGATGGTTAATGGTGGATGGTGGATAGTGTGTAGTGATAGTCGTCGGGCAGGAATACCGTGGCCCGGCAGCCGGTATCGCCGTCGGCATGGCGGTAGTTTTCCAGTTTGAAGACCATCTGACGGCTGTTCTGCTCGTTCAGCAGGAGTAGCGTCTGGTGCAGCACTTTCAGTCCAGTGTGCATCTGAATCTCTTTCGTTTCGTCTATGCCCACGCCGTTGTCGATGACCTCGACCAGCGTGCCTTCGTCTTGTCGCGTAGCCCTGACCGTCACGAAACGTTTTTTGCCATTCTCGCGGGGCTTGCGCTTCAGTCCGTGTTTCAGTGCGTTTTCCACCAGTATCTGTATGGTCATAGCGGGCAGCATCACTTTCTGCGTGTCGACATCGGGTGCCAGACTGGCCGTGAACTCGAAGTCGGATCCTATTGAACGGCTCTCCACGCCGCAGTAGAACCTTATAAACTCCAACTCGTCGTGCAGTGTGGTCTGCTCGGTACCGGTCATCTCGATGCCCCGGTGCAGCAGCTGGGCCAGCGCGTCGAGATGGGTTTCCTTGCCGTCCATCTGTGCCAGGATCTCATACGAGAGGGCGTTGCTCATGAAGTGGGGAGTGATGCGGTTGCGCACGGTCTCCATCCGCAGTCCGGCAATGTGACTGCGCATGGCCTGCTCCTTCAGCTCCTGTTGCTTTTTGTATTGGTAGGCAATATATACGAGCAGCACGATGACGACGACCGCAGCGATGAGCAGGGTCAGCGCCCACTGGTAGGCCAGGTCTTTCTTCTCTATTTGCTGTTGTTTCTCAAGTAGCGTGCGCTCGTGGTCGTGGCGCATCACTACGGCCGATATCTGCATGCGGGCCTTTTCGCCCATCAGCGAGTCGCGCAGGTGCTGCTGCCGCTGCATAGTCTCGGCATAGCGGTGCCAGTCGCCCGTCTGCTTGTAGAGCTGCATCAGCATTTGTTGTCTGATGAGCACTTGTTCGGGAATCATCCATGCCGGCGTTGCGCTCTGTTCGTCTATCTGCCGTGCCTTGGTGGTGTTGCCTTCGAGCAGTGCCAGTTCCATGCGCTGCGAGGCTAAGTAATATAGTGCTATGGGTTGCTGTTGCTGGGTAAAGAAGTGCTCGGCCTCGTTGAGCAACGGCAGTGCCTGCTCGGTCTTTCCCAGCTTGATGAGCACGTGGCTGCGGTTGGCATAGCCGAACATGTGCTCCCACTGCATGTCGTCGTAGAGCGACGTCAGCGAGTCAAGCGACTCGAAGCACCGCAGGCTCTCCTCGTATTTCTCCTGTAAGAAATAGTCGTTGCCCCGGTTGTTCAGATACTGGAACAGGTCGCCGCGCTGCATCTGCGGCAGCAGTTCGGCTGCCCTTTGCCATAACGGTGCACTCTCGTCGAAGCATCCCATGGCCGCGTATGCCGAGGCTAAGCCGATGTCGATGGTGATACGTGTGGGAATGTCGGCACCTACCGAGTCGCTCAGGCTGATGGCCTGCTGGTAGTAGTCCACGCTCTTGTCGTAGACTCCCTTCTGTTTGTAGGTATCGGCCAGGTTGGTTAGTATGATCAGCCGTTCGCTGGTGCCGCAACCCAGTCGACGCGCCAGCGTGAGGGCCTGCTCATAACAGACGAGGGCCGAGTCCATGCGCCCTGTCACCTTCACCTCGTAGACACCGCGTTGCATGCGCTCATGCATCGTCAGATAGTCTGCCGCAGCGGCATCGATACCTTTGTTGTGGCTTATAAACTGTCGCAGACGGCCAGTGGTGTAGTGCAGCGAGTCGGCCTGCATCGTACTGAAGTAGTATTTAGCCAGCAGCGTGGCATACTGATAGTAGGAAAGGCTGTCGCGAGTTTCGCCCATGACCTGTGCTATCAGTGTGCGTGCCTCCTCGTTCTGCTGCTGTGCCAGCAACTCCACGATATCGTCGTAATAAGGAAGGTGCGAAGGATTGCAGACAGCGTTATGCGAGCCCAGGCTATGCTGCCACAGACATCCTGTCACGTCCGTATCAACGTAGCGCATGATGCCCGCCAATATGGCTACAACCACAAGTATTGTCAAGCAGATAAGCAGTCTGATCCGTCCTATCATTCTCTCAATATCTCATTCTTTTCCTGTGCAAAAATACAAAAACTTTTGCAAAACGTGCAGTATTTCTGTTTTTTTTCCTACCTTTGTCGGCAAAAAAGTTATTCACCTAATTATTTCTAACTAAATGATGAAGAAAATTTTCTCTTTAGTGGCCCTGCTTGCAGTCATGGTGGCACCTGTGTCGTTGACAAGCTGCAACGACGATGACGTGAAGACAGTACTCAATATTGTTGACCAGCTGTTCCAGTCGAGCGACGAACTTTCTGGTACTGAATGGCTCACAACCGATAGTCTGCATTACATTGGATTCAATTCAGGCGCGCAGGGAGTTATGGTCGACGGAGATACCGGTCAGGTAGTGGAGCGTCAGTTCACCTACACTATGACCAACGATGAAAATGGCGGTACCACGTTTACCTTTAATTTTGCCAATGGCGGTGGCAGTACCGACTATGCTGTTATGGCCTATACTGCCAAAAGTAACCTGTCGCTACGTAACAATACTACGGGTGTAACACTCAACTATGTCTATCAAAAGTAGTGTAGGCTACAGCTTTCGTATCAATGTTAGCCCATCGCGCAGCGGCAGGATGACCTGCTCTGCGCGATGGTCGTTTTTCAGATAGTCGTTGAAGCGGCGTATGCCTATTGTCTGCTGGTCGTGGTCGTAGGCAGGGTCTACCACATGGCCGTCCCACAGCGTGTTATCGGCCAGGATGAAGCCTCCGGGCCGCAGCACCTGCATCACCATCTCGTAGGTCTCGATGTAGGTGCGCTTGTCGCCGTCGATGAAGGCCATGTCGAACTCGATGCCTAACTTGGGAGCCTCGCTGATGGCGTCGCCGATGACGAACTCAATCTTGTCGGCCACGCCCGAACCCTCGATCCACGGGCGGGTGAAGTCCTCCTGCTCGTCGTTGATCTCGAACGTCCACACCTTGCCGCCCTCCTCCAGTCCTTCAGCCAGACAGATGGCCGAGTAGCCGCTGAACGTGCCCACCTCGAGGATGTTCTTCGGCTTGATCATCTCGACCAGCATCTTCAGCAGCCGCCCTTGCAGGTGGCCGCTGGCCATGCGCCCGTGAAGCAGCCTGATGTTCGTGCTGCGCCACAGACGGTGCAGATATTCCGGTTCCTCCTCGCTATACGCCAGGATATAATCTTCAATGTTCAAACCTCCACTATTCACTATCAACTATCCACTATCAACCATCCACCATCCACTATCAACTATCAACTATCCACTATCAACTATCCACTATCAAGGCTTCCACCGCCAATCGGTACGAGTCGAGCCCGAACCCGCAGATTACACCGCGACAAGCACACGAGATCATGCTCTTGTGGCGGAACTCCTCGCGCGTATGCACATTAGAAATATGTACCTCGATAACTGGCGTCTTCAGCGAGCGGATGCAGTCCTGCAGGGCGATGCTCGTATGCGTATAGGCACCAGCGTTCAGTACGATGCCGTCGTAGCTGAAGCCCACCTCCTGCATCTTGTTGATCATCTCACCCTCGACGTTGCTCTGGAAGTACGCTATCTCCACCTCGGGGTAGCGCTCACGCAGACGAGGCAGGTAGTCGTCAAACGAACTGCTGCCGTAGATGCCCGGCTCGCGACGTCCCAACAGGTTCAGGTTGGGACCATTAAGAATCAATATTTTCATCATTCAGTTTTTTTCGTAACTATGTCAACAAGTTGGCGTTCCTCTGTTTCTTTATCAAGCTGCCACACCTATCTCATAGAGATATTCAGGTGCGAAGTCGGCGCCATTTTCCCACTCGATGGTGTTGAACTTGATCGTGAAACGCTTAAAGTAATCTAAATCCTTCAGAGGTGCGAAAACTGCACCATTAAGATACTGAGACAAGTCTACGATTCTCGTCTCACCATTGTTGAACAGCAACTTAACTCTGTAGCCGTCCAAATAATCTGCTTTTATAACTTCGAGAAACATAATTATCCTTATTTAAGCGTCTCCCCTTTGACGATTCCGTCTTTGATGCTTACGATACATTTATAGTCACCATACCATGCATGGAAGTGAGGTGGCTGATGGTCTGAGAAGTTCATCCAAATGTATATTCCGTAAAAGAAACAAATCTGTGGCATAACTCTTATCAATTTTTAGTATATGACATAATTGTCGTATTCTGTTTGCAAATATAATGGTTTTCTCTAAATTATCCAAGATATTTTTATTTTTTAATTCTTTATCCCGCCTAACATTTGGTGTTATTGAGCTTTCTTTGTAACTTTGCACCTGTCAGTCAGGTTTTGTCGTGAGGCTTTGAAAGGGTGGTGAACGATGCACCATTCTGCCCCGATTTGCTTGGTCGATTAACCTGCCGGCGACAAAGGTACAAAATAAAATGGAAGCAAACAAAAAAACGACCAAGAAATGGTACGAGACTAACAAGGAGTTTGTATTCAAAAATTTTTTTTGCCGAATTTGTTGTTTTGTTGTTATCCGTTGCTTAATACATTGATAGTCTGATGGTTGTGGATGATAACAACAAACGAAAATATAACAACAAACGGCATTTTTGAGCCAAAATAACCGATTTTAACTTAGTTTTTGCTGCTTTTTGCGTCATTTTTCTCGTAGTAAAGTGAACCTTCGACAGCTTTTTGCGTCATTTTCTCTCGGTAATGCGAGCCGACAGTTTCACAGCCCAGCGCTCTGCGTGTCCAGCATGTCTAGGGCGTCAAATAAAACAGCACAGCTTTTTCGCTTGTGTCTATCGATTCAGTACGACAAAATAAAAACCGTCTACTGTTTCAGCTAATGAAGAGAAAAAGTGTATAGTCGGATCAGGAAAAGTCACACTCTGCATTACAGATGGTTTGTAACGGTATTACAGACTATTTGTAACGGCATTACAGACTATTTGTAATGGCATTACAGACTATTTGTAATGGCATTACAGAGTGTTTGTAACGGTATTACAAATCGTCTGTAACGGTATTACAAGACTGAGTCCACTTTAAAAAGTCAGTATAGTCTTCGAACTGTCGCGCCAGTCACTCCCCTCTTGAACCCTGCCCTTACGGGGAGGGGTGCCCTTTGGGCGGGGTGGGGTCTGTAATATCCTGATAGCGAATAAGATACTGACCCCACCCCAACCCCTCCCCTACAAGGGAGGGGAGTGGCTGCGCCTTCGTCCGCGACATGTTGAGACTTTTTAAAGTGGACTCATGTGTTAAGCCAGTCAGATGCATGCGGTGATGTTGGCATCGTGAAATCAGCGGGCGAGGATGACGAAATGACGCATCTTCGCCCCCTTTTCGCACTTTTGACGCCATGATCGCGCCATAATTCAGAAATTGTTTCGGAAAAGACGGTCGTAACAGATAGGAGTCTCATCAAGGCTTCCCAACCTTTGTTTTTATAAGAAATTCACAAAAAAGAAAAGAATCTCAGAAAAAATGTGTAACTTCGCAGCGTGAAATCAAACTAATGCGTTATGGGTACGTATATTAATATAGGCAATGCAGGGTTCCAGTCAGCACGTAATGGTGAGTACGTAGATAAGTCGATGGCCGCCAGGATGCTCTACGCCTACTACGACCGCGACACCAAGCAGCACTCCTGTCACATCGAGAAAGTTTAGTGATTCGGAGCACATACAAAACGTCAATGGAAGCAAGTAAAACGACTGAGGGAGAAATGGTGAAACGGTACCTGCGCTACCTGAAACTACAGCGCGGAGCATCGCAAAACACCATTGAGGCTTACCGGCGCGACGTTGACACCTTCATTAACTATCTGGCTGGTGAAGAGCTCCACGTGCTCGACGTGCAGCTCGACAACCTGCAGCACTACGCTGCCTCGCTCCACGAGACCGTGGGGCCGCGCTCACAGTGTCGCATGCTCAGCGGCGTCAGGTCGTTCTATCGCTTCCTTGTGCTCGACGGCTATCTCCAGCAGGATCCCAGTGAATTGCTTGAAAGTCCCGTCGTGCCCGACCATCTGCCTGAGTTCCTCACCGCCCAGGAGGTGGATTTGCTCGAAAACTCGCTGCCAGCCGACAAGGCCGAGAGCCAGCGCAACCGCGCCATCATCGAGGTGCTCTTCTCCTGCGGACTGCGCGTCAGCGAGCTTGTCAGCCTCAAACTTTCGCAGCTCTACCTTGAAGAGCGCTATCTGCGCGTCATGGGCAAGGGCAGCAAGGAGCGCCTCGTGCCCATCAGCGACCGCGCCGTTGCCGAGCTCATGGACTGGTTCCACGACCGTTCCCTGCTCGATATCAAGCCTGGCGAGGAGGACTATGTGTTCCTGAACCGCCGAGGCCGTCATCTCACCCGCACCATGATCCTCATCATGCTCAAGCAGACCGCTGAGGCCGCAGGTATCAAGAAGACCATCTCACCCCACACGCTGCGCCACTCCTTCGCCACAGCACTCCTCGAGGGCGGTGCCGACCTGCGCGTCATTCAGCTCCTCCTCGGACACGAAAGCATCGCAACCACCGAAATCTACACCCACATCTCCAATCAGTCGCTACGCGATGCTATCCTCTTTCATCATCCACGAAACCTGCACCGCGATGCTACCATTTAGTCCTTTGCCTGCAAACAGCCCCTGTTTGGGTGGCAAACAGCCCCTGTCAGGCGAGCAAACAGCCCCTGTTATCAAGCTAAGTAATCGTATAAAAACAAGTGGGTATGATTTTATTTGTACCAAGTTATTCTTTTTGTCATCACTAAATGGTGATACTGCTCATCCAAGTCTCTTCCTAAACTACCAATAAGCAATATGGATAATCAACAAGAAAAATTCCCGATTGTAGACGAAAACGGAACCGTTGTTGGCTCAGCCACACGAGGTGAGTGTCATAGCGGTTCAAAGCTGCTGCACCCTGTAGTCCATCTTCATGTCTTCAACTCACAAGGTGAGATATTTCTGCAGAGACGGCCTGAGTGGAAAGACATACAGCCAGGTAAGTGGGATACCGCTGTGGGTGGCCATATAGACTATGGTGAGACTCCGGAAGAGGCTCTCCGACGTGAGGTGCGTGAGGAGCTGGGTATTACCGACTTTAAGCCGGAGTTTGTTGGTAAGTATGTGTTTGAAAGCAAGCGTGAGCGTGAACTCGTTTATGTACACCGTACTGTCTACGACGGAGAGATACGCCCGTCGGCAGACGAACTTGACGGTGGCCGCTTCTGGAGTATCCAGGAAATTCGTGAGGCGATGGGGCAAGGCGTACTTACCCCAAACTTCGAGAGTGAGTTCAATCGTTATGCTGATAATTTTCCAATCCCTGATTCAGGAAGTTGAGATAGGCCTCTACGTCCTCATCGTAGGCACGGCTGCCGCAGAGCGGACGGCCGTCGTTGTCGAGTAGTACATAGAATGGCTGGGCGTTGGCACCGAACTTGTGGCTCTGCAGGTAGCTCCACTTGGCCCCTACGGTGCGCATGGCACGAGAAGCACCTACGGGTTGGAAGGGCTCTGACAGCTCGGTCTTGTCGTCGACATAGAGCGAGATGAGCACGTAGTCGCGGGTCAGCTTCTCAGCGACGCGCGGGTCGGTCCATACGGCAGCCTCCATCTTGCGACAGTTCACGCAGCCGAAGCCTGTGAAATCGACGATGACGGGCTTGCCCTGCTGTCGTGCTGCCGCCATTCCTGCGTCGTAGTCGGTAAAATGGGCTTCAACCACCTTCGTATTCAGGTTGAAGTCCTGCGTGTTCATGGGTGGAGTAAAAGCGCTGACGGCCTTGCACGGTGCTCCCCAAAGTCCGGGAATCATATAGACGGCAAAGGCAAACGATACAAGGCCACCCATGATGCAGAGCACGGACATGGGCCTTCTTTCTGAGGAAAGCGTCCCGTTAGGCCGAGCGGAGGTTTGAGAGGTGTCGTCGCTTTGGAACTTCAGCCAGCCGCACAGGTAGGCTCCGAGAAGGGCGAAGATGACAATCCACAGGGAGAGGAATACCTCGCGGTCGAGCAGATGCCAGCCGTAGGCCAGGTCGGCCACCGAGAGGAACTTCAGTGCAAAGGCCAGCTCGATGAATCCTAACACCACCTTCAGCGTGTTCATCCACGAACCTGACTTCGGTGCCTGCTTGATCCACGACGGGAACATGGCAAAGAGCGTGAACGGCAGCGCCAACGCTACAGCGAAGCCCAGCATGCCCACTGCAGGAGCAAGCCAGTTGCCGCTGGTGGCCGTCTCGACAAGCAGCAGTCCGATGATGGGCGCAGTGCACGAGAACGATACGAGTACCAGCGTGAAGGCCATGAGGAAAATGGAGAGGTGAGAGGTGAGAGATGAGAGATGAGAACCTTGCACCGCCTTCGCCGAAAGTTCCTCGCTCTTCTGGTCTACGGCGTTGGCCCATCCGTCGGGCAGTTTCAGTTCGAACCATCCGAAGAACGAAAGGGCGAAGACCACGAGCAGTAGGAAGAGGAACACGTTGAACACTGCATTCGTCGACATGGCGTTGAGCGTGTCGGAGCCGAAAAGCGCCGTCACCAATAATCCTAATCCTAAGTAGATGACGATGATGGCTGCGCCGTATGTCAGCGCGTCGCGAATGCCTTTCTTCCTGTCGGTCTTGGCCCGCTTTAGGAAGAAACTCACGGTCATGGGGATGATGGGCCAGATACACGGCATACAGACCGCCAACAGACCGCCCACGAAGCCCAGGAGCAGAATGGTGAGCAGCGATTGTCGATTGAGGCCTTCGGAGGATGACGCGCCTTGCTGCAGTTCCTCAATCACGGGAGTCCAGAGCATACTGTCGGCAAGTGCTGGTTGCTGAGTGGTGGGCAGTGAGTCTGATAGAGTAGCCGGAGATACGGCTACCACGGCAGTGTCGGCCTGTTCGTTGGCAGTCTCTTTCGGTTCGCCCTTAGCTTCCTGTTTGTCGTTTTTCACTTCGCCTGTAGCAGCAAGGTCTACCTGCGTCGGTGGCATGCACATCTCGTCGTTGCAGGCACCGTACTCCAAATAGCACCGGATGTCATAGCGGGGCTTGGTGAATCGTATCTTCTGGACAAACATGGCTTTCTTCTCGAAAAAGCGCAGCTCCATACCGAACATCTTGTCGTATTGCTTCAGCACATTGCCGCGTGCCTCTAAACGCCCCACGGCCTCGGCCCCCTCCATCTTGTCGGCATGGAAGGTGGCAGAGATGGGGCCGTCGTTGCCCAAGTCGGTAGAGTAGACGTGCCAGCCGTCGTCGATGGTAGCTTGGAACACAATCTCGCCCTTGCCACCGTCGAGCACCTTCAGTTGCGACGTGAAATGCACAGGGTCCATCATCTGGCCGCTCGCAGCCAACGAGCAGACGGCGGCAATGACGATTGTCAGGATTCTTTTCATCTTCATTTTGTTACGTTTTTAGCATTTGATTGACAGGGATGCCCACGGGGTGGTACGGGTTAGAAACTCTGGAGCCATCCTTTCAGTTCGAGAACCATCTCCAGATGGAACTGGAACGACTCGCGGTAGCCCCAACCATGGCCTCCGGTGGGATAGACGTGGAGCGAGGCCGGCACGTCGTGGCGATAGCACTCCTGATAGTAGTAGGCACCGTTGGCAGGCAGCACCAGGTCGTCGTCGTCGCTCAGTGCGATAAAGGCGCGTGGCGTGGCGCGTGTCACCTGTTTTTCGCTGCTATATTGTTGTATTTCCTTTTTCTTCGGTTTTTTTCCTAACAGGTTCTCCATAGAGCCTCTGTGAGTGAAGCTGGGATCCATGGTGATGACGGGATAGAACAGTATCTGGAAGTCGGGCTTTGCGTCGCCACGCGACTGGGTGGCAATGGTCGAAGCCAGGTGCCCACCTGCCGAGAAGCCCATGATACCCACCTGGTCGGTGTCGATGTGCCAGTCTTTAGCATTTCTTCGCACCGTGCGTATGGCCTCTTCGGCATCGCTCACGGGCACATTAGGGTTGCCATGAGGCATGCGGTACTTCAGCACGATGAGCGCGATGCCTTGATGGTTGAAGAAATAAGCCCAGTCGGTGCCTTCGTGTTCAATGGCCAAGTGGCTGTAGGCACCGCCGGGACAGACGACGACGGCCCGGCCCGTAGCCCGATTGGTATCGGGCAGGAACACGCGCAGCTCGGCGTTGTCGCTCTTGTCGCCGTTGTTGTTGGGGGCTCCCTTTGGCCAAAGGTTGATTACTTGCTGGGCATTCATTGTTGTAATTGTCATCGCTAAAAGCAAAAAAAATAATAGTCGTTTCATTTTTGTGAAGTTCTTTTCAATTTAACCGCAGAGGTGCCTACACTGTAGTGTGGCATCCTTTAGGCGGTGCAAAGTTACGAAGAAAAGAGGGAAAAGCCAAATGAAGTAATCATAAAAACATCATTTACATGAGACAAAGCGGATCTGCGGTTGGTATCTGTATAGTATGGGATGCGCTTAAATGGGGCGAAGCAAGTAATATCAGGCTAAATCATGTGGTTTCATGTATTTCTATGTAGTAACTCCATATTGATTAACAACATGATAAATTCTCAATTTCGTAGCATTTCGCATAAGATTTTTACAAAAGACTAAATATTTTTACGCCTTTTCGTCTCTGATTGCCAAAATTTTTGTATTTTTGCACCGTGTTTCGCAAGAGACACGACTTTATTTTCTAAGTCAGGTCGCTGACCACGGCGGCACGCTCCAGAATCGTCTCGATGGCCATGCGGATTTTCCGCAGGCTGTCCATCACAATCTCGCGGTCAAACATAGACGGCCTCCTTCCTGATGCGCTCGCGAAGCAGGCTGTTCATGCCGTCGCGCACTCGCACCAAATCGACGCGACTGCCCAGCATCCGCTCCAGATCGGTCTGGATGAGGTCGAGCGTGAGCAGCGTCGGCACCCTGCCTTCGTAGCACACGTCCACGTCGCTGTCCTCGGTCTGCTCGCCGCGGGCCACGGAGCCGAAGATGCCGATGCGCGTCAGCCCGTACTTGCTTTCTGCCGTCGGCTTGTAAAGGGTCAGCAGGTGTAGTATCTCGTTCTTTGTCTTCATTGCGTTTGTCCTTTTCGTTTGTGAATACTTACGTCGCCACGCACAGCTCATGGAACCTTTCGCGTGCAAAGATACGAAACTTTCCGCAAACCTATTCGTTTTTGCCGTTAAAAGTAACAAAACGTCTTGAAAAAGTCCGTGACAGTCCGAGGCTCTATTAAGGTCAAAATGCTGGTGGCCTATGGTTACTTTTGCTGTATTTCATAAAGGGGTAACACTTTTATGATTATTTTTTGGACCAAGATGTATGGCGGATGCTTTTTTTTGTGTAATTTTGTCGGCAAATTAATACATATCTCATTATGATTCTACTGAGTTTCGACACCGAGGAGTTCGATGTGCCCCGTGAGCATGGCGTCGACTATTCACTGGCCGAGGGCATGCAGGTGTCGCGCGAAGGCACATGTCGTATCCTTGACGTGCTGAAGAAGAATGGGGTGAGAGCCACGTTCTTCTGTACGGGCAACTTTGCCCAGAACGCGCCCGACGTGATGCAGCGCATCATGGACGAGGGCCATGAGGTGGCCTGCCACGGGGTGGACCATTGGCAGCCCAAGGCAACCGATTTTGCCGAATCGAAGCGCATCGTGGAGCAGGTCACGGGCCGTACGGTCTACGGCTACCGCCAGCCGCGCATGTTCGCCGTGAGCGACGAGGCTATCCGTAAGGCTGGCTATCGCTATAACTCGTCGCTGAATCCCGCCTTTATTCCTGGCCGTTATATGCACCTCACTGCTCCGCGCCGTCCGTTTATGAAGGAGGGCGTCTTGCAGATTCCCGCATCGGTGACTCCGTGGCTGCGCTTCCCGCTGTTCTGGCTGTCGCTGCACAACTTGCCGGAGTGGCTCTACCACTGGCTGGTGCGCCGCACACTGCGCCACGACGGGCACTTCACCACCTATTTCCATCCATGGGAGTTCTACGATCTGAAAGAACATCCCGAACTGCGCATGCCCTTCATCATACGCAACCATAGCGGCAGGCAGATGGTGGAGCGCTTAGACCGTCTTGTCAGGATGCTCAAGAAACGCGGGCATGAATTCATCACCTATACTGAGTTTACCGACATTACGTCCTCCAACCTCCAATCCTAAAATCTCAAATTGCGATGATCAGACTTGCAACCGTTTCACCTTGCTTTAATGAAGAGGAAGTACTGCGCCACTCGGTAGAGCGGCTGACGGAGCTTTTTGGGCGTATGATAGCCGAGGGCTTGATCTCTGACGACTCGATGATGGTCTTCGTGAACGACGGCAGCCGCGACGGCACGTGGCCCCTCATCCGGCAGCTACATAGCGAGAACAAGTATGTGCGCGGTATCAATCTGGCCCGAAACGTAGGCCACCAGAATGCCATCATGGCCGGCATGATGACCGCCCGCCAGTGGGCAGATGCCGTCATCACTATCGATGCCGACCTTCAGGACGACATTGAGTGTATTCCGCGCATGGTGCGCCTTTTGGCCGATGGCAACGATATTGTCTACGGCGTGAAGGTGTCGCGTCAGGCCGATCCGCTGCTGAAGCGCATGTCGGCGCAGGCATTCTATAAACTGCAAAGTGCGATGGGGGTTGAAAGTGTCTACAACCACGCAGACTTCCGACTGATGAGCCGCCGTGCGCTCGACATGCTGGCCGATTACGATGAGCGCAATCTCTACCTGCGCGGACTCATACCACAGATAGGCCTGCGGTCGGCAACCGTCGACGATGTTATCAGCGAGCGCTACGCCGGACATTCGAAGTACACCTTGCAGAAGATGCTTAATCTGGCCCTCAACGGCATCACCTCGTTCAGCGTGAAGCCCATGTACGCCATTTTCCAACTTGGGCTGGTGTTCCTGCTTATCGCCGTCTGTATCGGCATCTACGTGTCGCATGCCCTTATCACCGGTACTGCAGTTCCCGGCTGGGCATCGCTCATCCTGAGTATCTGGATTGTCGGTGGATTCATCCTTATATCCATAGGTATCACCGGTGTCTACATCGGCAAGATATATACCGAGGTCAAGCGCCGCCCGCTTTATCATATTGAAGAGATTCTCTGATACATGCTGAAGTCTGCCATCAAATGGAGCCGCCCCATCTCTAAGCAGTGGCCACTGATGCTGGCCTATATAGTGCTGATTGGCTGGGAGTCGGTGACGAAGAACCCTATTCCACGCTGGATGCTCATCTTCCTGCATGCCTACGTGGTAGCTGCTCTCGTCGAGTGGTCGCAGAGTAGGGTAGTGAAGGCATTAGCCTACCTGCTTATCTACGTGCTTTTTGTTACGGAGCTGGGTCTTGACTGGCTCTTTGGCATGCATATCTCTCCCAGCGTGCTGGTGCTCATGGCTGAGACCACGGGTCGTGAGAGTGCAGAATTTCTGGAGTCGCTGGCCGACAAGCCCGGCTTCTGGAACGTCGTTGGCTGTACGGTGGTGTTGGCCGCACTGAACATATTGGCCGAACGAATGCGTGAGATCGTTTGCCGATGGGTGGCACGATGGCCACGGGCAGTGCGGGTATTGCGAGTGGTAGCGGTCGTGCTGCTTTTGGGCGGCATTGTAGGCAGTGCGGGCTATCTGAAGTTGTTCAACTGTAAGGAACCGAATGATATTGACGAGTGGCGCAGCCACATGCGCCATCCCGACGACGCACTGACCAAACTGGTCGTGGCCGGCTTCGACATTCACCTGGCACGCAACGAGATGGAGCAGGCCAGCCTACAGGCTGAACAGGTGACCGCCACGCCACAGGCCAGCGGCAACGACTCCATCAACGTGATACTCGTCATCGGTGAGTCGTATATACGCGAACACACACCTCTTTATGGCTATCCGCTACAGACTACGCCCTTCCTGTCCGAGGAACAGCGACAGGGCCGTCTCTTTGTCTTTACTGATGCGGTGAGTCCTTATAACCAGACGACAAAGGTACTGCGCAACCTGCTGTGCTGCAATTCGATGGGTGATGGCGAGACCTGGAATAACACACCACCATTTATGGCCGTGTTCAAAAAGAATGGCTACTGGGTAGGCATGGAAGACAACCAGAAGACGATGAGTCTGGGCGACGTCTTCGCCTTCTCGCTGAACGCCTTCCTCTATCATCCCCGCATGATGTCGGCTTGCTATGACGAGGTGAACGACTCGACGTTCGAGTATGACGGACAGCTCGTAGAGAACTATCGCCTACGCCACTCCCAGCAAGCCGACGGGCAGTCACGACGACTATTGCTGTTTCACCTGATGGGGCAGCACGTGGGCTATCGCCACCGCTATCCCGGCGAACGGCGTTTCCAGCACTTCACCGCAGACAGCACTGCTTTCAGGCATGAAGCATGGCTGACCAGGGAAATGCGTGAGGAGATAGCCCACTACGATAATGCCACGCTCTACAACGACTATGTGTTGCAGCAGATAGCCGGACTCTATAGTAACGAGAACACGGTGATGGTGCTTCTCTCCGACCATGGCGAAGAGGTCTACGACTATCGCGACAGCTATGGCCGCGACGACTGGGCATTGGGCGACTCGCCCCGCGAAGTGTTGCGCTGGCAATACTGTGTGCCATTCATGGTGTGGTGTTCAGACCGTTTCTGCGAACGTCATCCTGAACTCACGGAACAACTGGAAAAATCTACAGACCGGCCACTGATGCTCGACAACACCTGTCAGTTACTTTTCCGGTTGGCAGGATTACAGACACCCTATTATCATTCTAAGCGCGATGTGCTTTCCGATGACTATCAGTGTCCGCGACGCATCATCAACGATGAGTACGACTTCGATGAGCTTAAACTACACCTTCCTTTTGAAAGCAAAGAACTTCTGCCCGATGTAGTTGATGACCATAAAAAGTCCTGTACCTACGAGCATGGCAACATTCTCGACAACGGGTGTCGATAGCTCCCAATGCTGTAAGACCTGACGTGTCAACGGTAAGGCCAAGCTATAGGCAATCAGGTAGCAGACCACGATGTTCAAGGCGAACTTCACGATGCTGCGCCAGTCGGTACCCTGATAATGGAAAGTGAAGTGCTTGTTGAGGAAATAGCTTAGGATGCTTCCAAAGAAATAATCGCAGAACGACGACACCCAGTAGCTGAAGCCGAACACGTTGTAGAGCACGAGCATGATGGCCGTGCCGAAGAGCGTATTGACCACACCTACGATGAGGAACGTCAGGAACGACTTATCGAACAGTTGTCGGATCGGCATAATCCTTTGTACAGATTTCGTAGCACAGCTTCAGCCATACAAGCGTCACGGGCAGGGCCTTCAGCGCATAGGGCTGTACCCATTCCTTACGCAAATAGGCAGGGAAGAGGTCGCTGGGCGAAAGGCTCGTCAGCACGAAGGCGAAGACCATCAATGCCACATCCCATCCCGTACGATGCCAGGGCACACATGTGTACCAGACCACTACACCCACCAAGGCGATGATATAACCACTCGACTCGCTTCCAGTGCTGAAGAGCACGACAAACATCATGACCGAGGCAAGGATGGTCTGGCGGAAAGCCATGAAGCGATACTGATTACGGCGTAAATAGGGCAGTGCGAAGAGCAGCATGCCAGGAAGAATGAGCCACAGGTCGCTATAAGCAGCCGAGCCTGAGATCTTGCGCACCATACCCAAGAGCGAGATGTTCTGGTGCGGGGCAAAGAGGTTTGCGTCGTTCTTTCCTACAAGACTGTGGTACCACTCGGCATACTGACTCACAATATAGTCAGGACCGCCAAGCACCATCGGAACAGCGAAAAGTATGACACCCCATCCCACTAACGACAGGACCAACTTCAGCTTGTGACGAGAGAACAGGAAGAAAGCCAGGCCCACCACGCCGTAGAGCTTCACCAGCGTACCCACAACGATAAAGAACGCCGCCTCGGCATCGCGCTCCTGCTCGATAAGGAAGAAGCTGAGCAGCAGAATGGCCGCAATAGCAATGTTGAACTGCTGCATATAGAGTGCCGTGAGCAGCTCGTGGGCACAGAACCATAGCACAAACACCTGCTGACGGTCAGTAAACAATGAGCGGCGCACCGCTATATATAATAATAAGGTAAGGGCTACGCACCACATCAACAGTCCCAACCACTCAGGCACTACGGCAAAGGGAGCGAAGAGCAGGGCGAAAAGCGGACCGTAGTGGTTCGTGTCCCAATGCTCTAAAGGATACTCGGCGTAGAGCGACACTCCCTGCCATGCATGCCAGAACGTGCCACGGAAGATAAGGAAGTTATTGTGGCTATGCATCTTCATCAGCGCAGCTATCACGGCCAGCAACAGCCATAGACCAAGCAGCAGCCGATAGTCACGCAGCACGGGACGGGCCAACAGGAGGCGCAGTTTCTCTTTCATAGGTCAGATTGTATTTGGTTTTGTCTCGAATATCGGTTGCAAAGTTACGCATATTTTTTGAAAAAAGCGCATTGTTTGTGCTTAACTTTGCAATATAAAGTGTTCAAAATACAAGAAAATGGACTAAAAAATTGCACAAATACCCCCTGTGTGTGCACACAAGCATCAGTTTTTTGCAAAAAAACTTGCGTAACTCAAAGAAAATGTGTTACTTTGCACCCGATTTAGAAAAGAACAGTTTAATATTAACAATTTAAAAAGAAAAAATCATGTCAGAAATTGAAAGCAAAGTAAAGGCAATTATTGTTGATAAACTCGGAGTTGATGAGGCTGAGGTGAAGCCCGAAGCAAGTTTTACTAACGACCTGGGGGCTGACTCTCTGGACACCGTAGAGCTCATCATGGAGTTTGAGAAGGAGTTTGGTATCTCTATTCCCGATGACAAGGCCGAGAAGATTGGCACGGTTGCCGACGCTATTGCCTATATCGAGGAGAACTCAAAATAAAGAAAAAAAGCAATAGTGAAAAGTGAAAAATTTGCTACCGCCTTATAGTTTCACTTTGGTGAGCGGTAGCAAATTTTTCACTTTTCACTTTTCACTATAACCTTAAATTATGGAATTAAAACGAGTAGTAGTAACAGGACTGGGTGCTGTGACACCAGTGGGTAACAATCCCGAGGAGATGTGGAATAATCTCGTCAATGGTGTGAGCGGTGCTGCTCCTATTACCAGTTTCGATACCACCCTTTTCAAGACGAAGTTCGCCTGTGAGGTGAAGAACCTCAACGTGAACGACTACCTGGACCGCAAGGAAGCTCGCAAGATGGACCGCTATACCCAGCTGGCCCTGATTGCTGCCAAGCAGGCTGTCGAGGACAGTCAGATGGACTTGGAAACTGTCGACAAGGACCGCATCGGTGTGGTCTACGGTGTAGGCATCGGCGGTATCAAGACGTTCGAGGACGAAGTGAAGTATTACGGTGTGCATGAGGCCGACGGCCCCAAGTTCAACCCCTTCTTCATCCCGAAGATGATTGCCGATATCGCTGCCGGACAGATTTCGATTATGTACGGATTCCATGGCCCCAACTATATAACAGCCTCTGCCTGTGCATCGTCATCAAACGCACTGGCCGATGCTTTCAACCTCATCCGCTTGGGCAAGGCCAACGCCATCGTAGCCGGTGGTGCCGAGGCTGCTATCTGCGCTACTGGCGTGGGCGGCTTCAACGCCATGCATGCCCTCTCCACCCGCAACGACGAGCCCGAGAAGGCCAGCCGTCCGTTCAGTGCCTCGCGCGACGGATTTATCATGGCCGAGGGTGCCGGCTGCCTCATCCTTGAGGAACTGGAGCACGCCAAGGCCCGTGGTGCCAAGATCTATGCCGAGATGGTGGGTGCCGGCATGAGTGCCGATGCACACCACATCACTGCCTCGCATCCCGAGGGCCTCGGCGCCAAGCTTGTGATGAAGAACGCCCTGGAGGATGCTGGTCTGCAGCCCGAGGACATCGACTACATCAACGTGCACGGAACCTCTACCCATGTGGGCGACATCAGCGAGGCCAAGGCCATCAAGGAGGTATTTGGCGATGCAGCTTTTAAGCTGAACATCTCCAGCACGAAGTCGATGACGGGTCACCTGCTCGGTGCCGCCGGTGCCGTTGAGGCTATGGCCACGGTGCTTGCCGTGAAGAACGACATCGTTCCGCCCACCATCAACCATGAGGAGGGCGACGAGGATCCCGAAATCGATTACAATCTGAACTTCACCTTCAACAAGGCACAGAAGCGCACCGTGCGCGCCGCCCTCTCGAACACGTTCGGCTTTGGCGGTCACAACGCCTGTGTGGTGTTCAAGAAGTACCTTGCATAGTGAATAAATAGTTTAGAGTTTAGGGTTTAGGGTTTGTAACTGCTGTTCATTGTGCGGTAGCAAACTCTAAACTCTAAACTTTTAACTCTAAACTGAAGATTATGACACTAACCGATTTTATAGAACGCTTGCGCCTGCCGTTCCGCGATGACAAGGAGCTGCGACGGTCGTTGCGTCAGATTATTGGGTTCTATCCTCACAACATCAAGCATTACCAACAAGCACTGACCCATAAAAGCACTGGCCAGCGCAACGAAAAGGGACGACCGCAGAACAACGAGCGGTTAGAGTTCCTGGGCGATGCTATGCTTGATGCTGTGGTTGGACATATCGTCTACAACCACTTCCGCAACAAGCGCGAAGGATTTCTGACCAACACCCGATCGAAGCTCGTCAGCCGCGAAACACTTGGCAAACTTGCTGACGAAATGGGACTCTCCGAACTGATTCAGAGCAACGGCCAACAGCGTTCCCACAACAGCTATATGGCCGGCAATGCCTTCGAGGCACTGGTGGGTGCCATCTATCTGGATCAGGGGTATAATGCCGTGATGCGCTTCATGGAGAAACGCATACTTGCCCAGATGGTCAACATCGACAAGGTGGCCTACAAGGAGGTGAACTTCAAGTCGAAGCTCTTGGAGTGGACGCAGAAAAACCGCGTACGCATGGAATACAAGATGCTGAAGCAGACGAAGGACGAGAAAGGCTCACCCATCTTCGGCTATCAGGTAGTCATCGAAGGCGTCGAGGGTGGCAAAGGCCAAGGCTACTCGAAGAAGGAGGCCCAGCAGCTCTGCTCTAAGGAGACCCTACAGCGCCTGCGCCGCGAACCGCAGTTCATCGACGCCATCTTCCAAGCCAAGAGCGAACGCACGAAGATGGAAGAGGAGCCCACAGCCGTCGCCCCCGACCTTGAGGCCGACAAGAACTTTATCATTGAGCAGGAAAAGCCTCAGGGCAACCATGAGGTCAATAAGCCCCATGAGGTCAATAAGCCCCATGAGTCCAATAAGCCCAATGAGCCCCATGAGCCTAATAAGTCCAATGAGCCCAATGAGTCCAATAGGCCCAATGAGGCTAATGAGGCTAATAAGCCCGATGAGTTCGACCTGAGTGATATTACGGCTAATCCCTCTGAGCCCTCGCGCGAAGATATTATCGCAGCAGCCGAAGAAGCTGCCTTCAGCCAAGACTTAATGGCTACCTCATAACAACGGGCACGCTGAGCTACAATAGTGCATCAGCGTGCCCGTTGTCGTATGTTCTTATCTTCTGTTCTTATTTGTAGAAAACAGCAAAGATGCTGAAATGGTAGTTACTAAATTCATACATGTCAACAGAAAAACTATTCCTGTTGGCGTCTGTGCCACGATATTCAACTTTACCCGACGAAGTGGTACGAGGACTTAATTCCACGCCTAAAGAGGTTTTGAAATCCTGGATGATTTTCTGCAAATAGCTGTCGGGATTATTTTGGGCAGCAGTTTTATCAATCTCGAAAGAATAGAACAGGTAGTTGTAAGAGCCTCCATCACCGAACTGTGCTCCACAAAACGACAACCCCAGATATCGCACACTTCTGAGCGAAGGATTTTCTTCGGGGTAAACCATAAAGTAGGGTTCTCCATTACTGTCAACAGTGTCCTTCGAGATGGTATACATCTTTGCCACCCCGTTCTTGATGGCCTGATACGATCCTGTCTTCAGACTTACGTTGACATTGCCTAATGGTTTCTCCATCCATTCCTTCATCATCGACGCTTCACCAGTGCCACTGCCATTATCATCCGTTACTCTTTTGAAGGTGTAGATAAAACGCACCCCGTCGTTTGTCGTTCCCTCCATTTCCAGCTTATTCCCACTAAGGGAAACGGTTGCCGTGATCACTTTTCCTGTCGTAGATATTGCAGTCAGCTTGTTCCCTAAGAGGGTATAGGCGCCATTTCCCATGTTGGAAGAAGTGGAAGTGTAGGTGTTGTCAGCTTTTACGACCAGGATCTTGCCCACCATTAAGTCTGTTTTAGACCCTCCATCCCATGAGTCAATACTTCCGGTACACATCCAGGTACCTGTCAAGTCTAAGTTGGCAGCAGGACTATTGTCATCGCTGTCATCGTCGCCACCGCACGACGAAAGAGCCACACATACCGATGCCATCATAGTGACTACCAGCATACTCCATAAATGTAGTTTCTTCATAAAATGTTTTGTGTTAGTTAATAATCATTTTCGTTGCAAATATAACTATATTATTTGATATGACCAAATATAATCATCTGTTTTTTAGCATTATGCGAACTTTTTACGATAGGATGTCATTTCAATTTGTCTGAAAGCCTGCTCAGTCTTCGAGATGAACAGGGACTGCATACTGATTGATGAGTTGACAGAATAAGGAATTGTGCCTGAGCACGCAGGCGCAACCCGCTATCAGCATCTGGCAGCGTGCCCGCGTCAGGGCGACGTTCAGTTTCCTGTCTACTTCCTGGCCGTCGGCATCGGTGAAGGTGTTTGCAGCAAGGAAATCGAGCTGGTAATCATGAGTCACGGTGAACGAGAAGATGATGACGTCGCGCTGTGAACCCTGATAGCGCTCCACGGTGTCGATGCTCACCTGCAACAGCTCGGGAATGTCCAGGGTGGCAATAGCCTGGCGTATCGCCGCTATCTGGTTACGGTAGGGCACGATGACACCCACTGTCTGCTCTGCCTTGAACCGTTCACCGTAGAAGCGGTGAATGCGGCGCAGCAGGTCGGCCACAAGGCGCGCTTCGGCAGGATTGCTCTTATCGTTATGGGGCTTATGAGCCGTATTGGCCTCATTAGCCTTATTGGCCCCATGAGTCTCATCACCCACATCAAAGAACATCACTCTCCTTGACTGCAGCAGCTCGTCGAGCTGATCCTCGGCAGGCAGGTCGTAGCCCAGTGTCGTGGCCTTTTGGTGAAGCAGTGGCACGGCCTGCAACTGTTCATGGGCATAGAACGACACAGAAGGGAACATTGCCACATCAGGGTGCATGCGTCCTTGGAAGCGCAGGGTGCCGATAAACTGTGTGCGTCCGCAGCGTCGCTCCCAGCGCAGTAGGCGTTCGAAGAGCGACTGTCGGCAGTCGTCGATACATACGTCGCGCAGACATTGCTCCGCAACGCTGGCATCGTCGGCCGACTGCTGTACCACGGCAGGCAGCTGCTTGTGGTCGCCAATCAATATGAAGCGGTCTATGTGCTCACTGCTGAGCAATCCCACAAGCGACGGCTCGAGTATCTGCGACGCCTCGTCGACGATACACAGGCCGAAATGCTTCAATGCAAAAACTTCCTGTCGCGACTGCAAGGTCGAAGTGGTGCCCACAATGATGGGCGTCCCGACGATGAGTTTCTTTATGTCATCAAGCTTCCCCACATCAGCCAGCTTTGCTTCGAGCAGATGGTCGCGGAAGCGCGGGTCGCACGAAGCCTCTCCACCAATGCGCAGGTAGGGCAAGCCCGTATCGGTGAGCATCGCACATATCTCGTCGACGGCGCGGTTGGTGTAGCTCATCAGTAGCAGTTGCGCTTTCGGCCCGCCAGACAGTTCCTCTTCGACCAGGAAGCGCAGGGCCATCGAGGTCTTGCCCGTGCCCGGTGGTCCTACGAGCAGGAAGTAGTCGCGGGCCTGGAGGGCACGCAACAGGATATCGTCGTAGTTGGGATGATAGCTGCGCGAGAGCCTTAACGACTCGTCGGCACGTGGTGGCCGTTGTCCCAGGAGCAGGGCGCGACGGTCTGGTTGGGCTGTCATCAACTGATAAAGCCCACGTATGTTGCCCGAAGAGCCGCTGTCGGCCGAGGCGTGCTCTACAGCCCATTGGGTGTTCTTCTTTCGCAGAAGGTCGGGGTTCTGTTGTCCGTTGGTCAGCCTGACAGTGATGGTTGTCACGCCGAAGTCCTCCAAAGTACCTTTGTAAAGGATGCTTGAGCGCACGTCAGGCTGCCCACTATAAGCATATAGATAGACCATGTCCCCGCGCCGGAAATTCTCCTGTCCACTCGGTTCTTCGCTCATCGTCAGCGTAACGATGTCGAATCCGCTGTAGGGCGACGAGCATTTCAGCTCACCGATACGCAGTCCTAAGAAGATGTTGCCCGACTCCATCTTCTCACTGAGCGGCATGAGCCACAGGTCGCTGGCCGCGCCTCCGCTATGCTGAAGACGGGCCGTGGCGCTGCCCAGCTTCTGGCACGCCTGCTCACGATAGACGAAGGTCATCATGCGCTCGAAGTAGGCATGCTCTATGGGCGACAGACAGCCAAGCGGAGCCAAAAGCTCCGATAACTCTGGTTCCACATATTCGTGGAAGATGCGGTCCTTCACCACATCTTTGTATATGGTAGCCACAGAGAGGTGGGGCAAAATGCGTCCGAAGCCTTCACGGGCAATGAGCAGCTCGGTGGCCACAATCTGGTTGCGCAGCCGCAGTGCCTCGCGCAGCAGCTGCTGATAATAGCCCACTGACATCAGTCCCTCACTGGCAGGATAGCGCGAATAGAGCAGGCGTATGTCTGAACTCTTGTCCGTACGCCCGAAGTTGTGGCGCAGAATACCGTAGTAGAGCAGTAGCTGCACGTAGTGGCTCTCTAACTGCTGGCCGTGGCTGTCGTGACTCTGATGCTCAATCTTTGGGTTGCGACCCGACTTCTGCTCCACCAGCAGCCTGAGGTCGCTGGTCATCAGGTCCACGCGGCCTTGCAGCCCTAATCGTTCGCAGACGAACGACGGTTCGAGCAAGGCTTTCTCACGGTTGTATGTGGTCATGTCCCGTGTCGGTTCTTTAGGCAACGAGAACAGCATGCTGACGGCTTCCTCAATGTTTTTCACCTGAGTGGCAGCATCGCGCTTGAACTTTTCTGCGTCGAAGTCATCACAAGCACAGAAACGCAATGCCTGTTCGCGGAACGAACGTTTGAGTATAGAGCTTGTTATCGTAGAATATTCTAAACTATGAATAATGGTGTCGAGCGCCGTTCCTGCAAAGTTTCCCAGAAGCACTGCCTGCGTGTTGGGCTTTGGCTTCAGGCGGTTCACGGTATAGAGCAGCGGATGGTGGCCGTAGTTGGTGAAACAGGCTGCAATCGACGAGATGTCGATGAGGAAATCCGGCTCGACAATGACCATGCCTGGCACCACCGTCTTCGTTTCCTTCTCCTCATGACAGTCCAGCAGGTTCAGCTGCATGCCCTCGCGCAGCAGGCGGCGTAGGTAACCGAAGTCGCGCCCCTCGCTGGTATTGCCATAGTCAATGACAAGACTGCCGTCAGCGGTCGATGCTTGAATGGTCTGAGCGTCCCAGTTCTGCACGATGCAACGTACATAGCGCAGGTTGATGAGCAAGCCTTTCTCCCTTGGCCGTCCTTGCGAGGGCAACAGCTGGCGCAGGTCACCAGGGACAGACTCGGCAAAGACTACCGAGATCAACAGCGATAGTGCCCTCAGATCGTGAGCCCACTCACCGTCGTTGGCGGCATCATAGTAGTTAGAGTGTCGGCGCATGGTGTGCATCTCGCGCCGTTCGTCGTCCTTCATGCCGTGCTGCCTGCACAGATAGTCCACCTGTGCAAATAGGTTGCCGAACGTGCCGCCCGTACGGCGACAACCCTCGGCGCAGCACATCACCAGCAACTCATGCAGACGCCGGTTGCCTTCAGCCGAAGGACCTTCTTTGGCCATCTTCCGGCAAATCCCGAATAGTTCTGTCGCTTCCATATTGCAAAGTTACGAAAAGTCGAGCGAAGAACAAAACTAATTCACTTGTTTTTTCTTCCGATTAGGTAGGTCAACGGAAATCCCTTCTACGCCTCCTTGCGGCTCCATTTCACCATTTGGTTGAAACCCTTTCTGTCGTTGGTGAAATCAATGCTTGCGGTGCAGCACCCTGTATCGCCCGCAATGTCGAACATGTGAGGGCAGGTCGTGAACTTGTCCTTGCTGATGTTGATGCCAACGCACTGCCAGGTAGTTATTTCCTTATCACTTCAATCAAGTCGAAGTACATGTATCGCGTTTTTAATGGTAACTTCATTTTTGAACTGACAGCTTCCTGTTCCTCATCCTTGAAAAGATAGGCGAATCCGTTCTTTTCGTAGTAGTTTAGCGTACGGGTATTATTGAGTGCATCCACTGCTAAGTAGCGAACTGCGGCTTTGTTGTCTGGCTCAATAAACCAGAACTTCAGAATCTGCATTAGTTCTGTGCCAATGCCATTGTTTGAAAACTGAACATCAACACCAAGCCTGCCAATAAGTACAGCAGGGTATCTGCGCATCCGCTTTTCTTTAGGGATTTCCTTCAGAAACCTTTTCTTTTGCGAGTTGGGTAACAAGTCAACGCGAATAGTCTCATTCGATAACGAGAATGCACAGACTATCGTTTGCGGGTCATCTTTCAGCACGAAACAATAGGTTTTCCCATACATCTGGTCGGCCCAAAGTGGCGAGTCTTTAAGGAAATATTCCATCAAGATCGTCATATCCACAAGTAAACGGCTTACACGTTGCTATCAGTTCACGTGTAAGCAGTCTGAATGTACATTTGTCAGCAAGGAAATTCCCGAGCTTTGCTCGCCTACCCGTAGCCTGTCCCATTGTTTAATAGAGCTGTGCCGTTGACATAATCTTATCGAAGTCCTCGCGCGACATTTCCAATTCCACAGTGTGCGCATTGCGTTCCGCTGCCTCAGCAGCTTCCACAAAGCGAACTGCATCGTCACCTGTTACTACAGGTATTGGTCTGATTGGTGTTGCCATACTTACTCCTTTTCTATTAAATCCGTTGCAAAAATACGATTTTTCCTTTAGACTTCCAAATAATTCACGAAAAATGTATCTTTTTTCGTTCCTTTGCCACTATAATTGAAAAATAATTGCTATCTTTGCATCGTGTTCTTCGGAGCACGACATTTTATTTGCTCATTCGCGCCTCGAATTGGTACCTCAGATGTGCCCTTTATACAAAGAAAAGCCGAGAATTCTTACAAAGTTCTTTCTCCGCAAGCTACGAAAGCGGTAAACCGAGCGACGAAAAGTCGAGAGCAAAACAAAGAAACTTGTTCTTTTTTTTGCCGAGACAGAGTAATTTCGCCGATTTATCGGCAAAGTTCTTGCAAAAGCAAGCGACGAAAACGTCGAGCGACGGAAAAAAGTTGTAAAGAACAACGGATTTTGGAAGATTAACGCAATTGGCTCTCTACATTGAGTGTGGGCAATATGGTAGAGGAAAGTCAGAGCCTGCACAACCGTATTCTGTTGGAACACGTACCTTCTGGTGGTGAGAAGCTTCAGCAGGTTATCAAGGCGATGAAAGAAAGTCGTATGATTTCTTTGACTTATCGTCGCTATGGCTCTCCTGACAATGGCACTTATACGTTGGCTCCCAATTGCGTGAAGTTGTTTCACCAGCGATGGTGTCTTGTGGCCAGTTTCGAAAGTGGCTTGAAAAGCGTCTACTTTTTGATCGCATTGAGAAGGTAGAAGTTCTTGATAAGAAGTTCAAGGTGGATGAGAACTTTGAAGCGGCAGAATTCTTCAGCGACAGCTATGGCATTGTGGTAGATGACAAGATAGAAAGCCAACGCATTGTGTTGAGAGCATACGGCTATGAACCATACTATTTGCGTGACTTGCAGCTACATCTTAGCCAGCGAGAAATCAAAAGCCGAAATCAAAAACCGTTTCTTTGCAATGCATATTGGTCTTTTATTAAATAATGTGTAATTTCTGAATTAAAACACCTTTATATCAAGAATTCTTCGTACCTTTGCAAGAGCATAAAATGATTATTACATGGCCAATTTGTCCAAAACAAAGCGAGAAGAAATGATTGCATTTTTGGAAGGGTTGAAGGTATTACATTCCGACGATGCTTCCATACAGGCACTTAATGAGATAGAAAATCATATTAGGGACAAGAAATATGGACTTGTATGGGAGGAGCATTCCGAGGAAGTGGACGACCTCCTAAAAGAGAATATCCCCATCCTCACCGCAGATCCAGAACGTCGCTTGTGCAAGGATGAAAGTCTTCCTTGGAATTTTATTATAGAAGGTGATAACCTTCAGGCTCTATACCTTCTTGAGAAAGCTCTTCGAGGAAAGGTCGATTGTATCTATATTGATCCACCTTACAACACCGGCGCTCGTGATTGGAAATACAACAATGATTATGTAGACAGCAGTGACGTTTATCGACATAGCAAATGGTTGTCGATGATGAAACAACGACTGATGCTTGCAAAAGACTTATTAAATCCAACTGACTCAGTGCTTATATGCACAATAGATGAAAAAGAGTATCTCCGGTTAGGTTGCTTATTAGAGGAATTATTTCCTGATGCTCGCATACAGATGGTGAGTGTGGCTATCCATTCTTCAGGTGTGGCTCGTGCCGAATTCTCCAGGACAGACGAATATTATTACTTCGTATTTCTTGGAAAATCTGCTCCAGTAGCTCTTCCGCTTGGCCCAGAATGGCAGTCGGACGGCACAAAACGCCAACAAAATGTTCGCTGGGAAAGTATGTTACGTTCTGGCAACAATGGTCGCAGGATAGATCGACCGAATCTTTTCTTCCCTGTTTTATTCGAGAAAAGTTCGGGAGAGTTTATAGGATTTGACAAACCTATACCTCTTGGAGTTTCAGGCGCAGATTACATTCCACCGTTTGGTACATTTGCCGTACTTCCATATGCCTCAGATGGGTCTGAGGCGTGCTGGCGTATTTCAGCAAAAAAAGCCCTTGAATTAAAGGAACTTGGCGCTTTTGACTGGGGACCAATCAAGGATGGAAAAACAACGCTTAAGTATCTTAAACCTGGTGAATTAGAAAAAATAGAGAAGGGAGAGTACCAGGTTATTGGGCACAAAGAGAATGGCGCCATGATTTTGTCGGCTGACAATTATTCCCCAAAATGGATTCCTGGGACCCAATGGCATGTTCCAACTCATCAGGCAGGGGGAGCTGGAGGAAGCAGTTTAATTAAAACTGTATTAAAGACCAAGAGATTCGACTTCCCCAAGTCGCTATATGCTGTTAGAGATACCCTTCGTTTCATAACAGGGAACAAGCCTAATGCAATAATTGTTGACTTCTTTGCAGGCTCTGGGACAACATTCCATGCTGTAAATCTTCTCAATGCAGAAGATAAAGGCATAAGACGTTGTATTATGGTCACGAATAATGAGGTATCCGTGAACGAATCCAAGGAATTGAGAGAAAAAGGGTTTAACCCAGGGGATGATGAATGGGAGAAATATGGAATTGCTAAATATGTGACTTGGCCGAGAACGGTGTGTTGCATAGAGGGAAAAGATATTGATGGAGATCCTCTTAAGGGCTCTTATGTTACAACTTCAGAGCAGGAGATTAAAATGTCTGATGGTTTTATTGCGAACGTTAAGTTTTTCAAATGTAGTTGGACACCAAGAAAACCTGAGGAATATCTTCTCAGCAATGTATTGTGCCTTCACATCAAAGAAATGATTGAATTGCAAAATGCTATTGAAGTTGACAATGTAAAGAATGTCCTTATATTAAACAAGGAGGATCTCAACGATACCATCTTTAACGATGATGTTCGTCCGCAAATTGAAAATGTCTGGGTTAATCAGAATATTGTCTTTAGCACAGACGAAATGAAAGCTTTGAAACAAATAGGATTTAAATACATTCCGAGGGAATTCTTCGGACAAGAGCTGAGGGAGGCAGCAGAATAATGTTTATAGGCGATATTATTCCTTTTCAGACGGAACATGAGCAGAATTTGCTCCGCAAATGTGCAGACCATCAAGAAGTGGTGCTTTATGCTCCTACCGGCTCCGGAAAGACGGTGTTGGTGAGTCGTTTCATTGATGACTATCTGGATGAAAACCCTAATACTGTTTTCCTGTGGTTATGCCCAGGAGCTGGCGGTTTGGAGAGACAGTCACAGGACACTTTTGAGGATGTAACTTCGGGGATACTCGATGGAGATGTCTATTCTTTCATTAACGAACCAGATCCACGTGGACGCGTTTATTTTATCAATTGGGATAAAATAAACAAGAAGTCGAATGTTGTATTGCGCGAAGGAGAACACAAGGACTTAATGACAAAAGTTCTTCACTGCCACAATGACAACATTGATATTTTCATGATCATTGATGAAGAGCATAAGTATCGCGACACAGCCAATGAATATGTTTCTAATATTCAGCCCGTTCATGTTCTCCGTATTTCTGCAACACCTGTAACGCGAGTTGATGCTGTGGAAGAAATCAAAGACGATGAGGTGATTGCTGCAGGCTTGATAGCAACGGGTATTTCCATTAATGAAGGACTCTCGAAAGCAATAGAAGAAAACAACAAACTGGATGATGACCTGCAACTTCTCGAACTTGCTGACAGCAAACGTAAGGAGATTCAAGCTGAATATGATAAGCTTGGCTTGAAGATACGACCATTGGTGTTGATTCAATTTCCCAATGGAAGTGATGAATGGATAGAGCGAGTAAAGCAACACCTCTCCGACATGGGCTATACGGAAAATTCTGGATTGGTCGCTTCATGGTTTAGTGGTGACCATCCGGATAATCCAGAACAAATCAGTAAACTTGATGGCCACTACGCTTTCCTTTTGTTTAAACAGGCTATTGCGACGGGATGGGACTGCCCGCGAGCTAAGATACTTGTCAAACTCCGTGAAGGAGGAACGGAGCGTTTTAATATTCAGACGGTAGGAAGAATCCGACGTATGCCGGAACGCCACCATTATGATAATGCCCTTCTTGACAACTGTTATCTATATACCTTGGATAACGAATTTACGGAAGGCATGGCCTCCAGTTTGTCCGACGCTTTTTACGTCTACCAGTATAGGCGTATACTTCATTCTCCAAATATTCAACTCGAGAAGGAATACCTTTTGGGAAGCGACCGCTTTGCTGTTGATCCACAGGCTGTTGTTACGGTGGTTCGGGCCGCAATGCTCAAAGAATGTGACCTCAACAATGACGGAGTGCTTGAAAAGCATGAAATGGAAGTGGCCAAGGGATACATCTTTGGCACGAAACTGAAGACTTCTGCATTCGAGGGGGTAGCGCGAACCACACATGACATGATGAAATTGAATTCCATATTCGGAGGAGAACATCAGATCAATAATCATGATGACGGCTTCATCATTCGCGACGCAAAACGGAGAATCGCTGCAGCTATAGGAGTAGATGAGCAGATTTCAAATAATGCACTAAAGGTGCTTTTTGGTCCGGAAGATTACCAAACAACCCTTGGCTCACAGCAGGAGATAGAGTTTGAAAAGGCAAATAAACTCTTGACTGGCATGACACTTAGGGAATACAACGCATTCCTCGTGAACAACAAGGAGCGCCTTGTGGATGTTTTCAGCAATATCAGCCAGAATGAGATTGGTGAAATAAAGGAAACGGAGGTTCTACATAAAACATGGGGCATCCCCCCATACCAATATTACCGCCATCACAAGAAGCTCCCAGCAACAAAGGTACTTGCTAAGAACATCTTCGCAAGTTATGGTGACAACATTTTGATTGAGCCAAATCGCACACGGTCTGAGATAGAATTTGAAAACTGGTGTGAGGATAATGCTAATATTCAGCATGTCTATAAAAATGGTGATAAAGGAGATGATTTCTTCTGTATTGTCTATCGTCAGGCTTTCCGCCGCAGTCATTTTTTTCCTGATTACATAATTACGACAACGACAAAGGATGTTTGGGTTATTGAAGCCAAAGGCGGAGTTACTGCAGATGGTACATCAAAGAACATTGATAGATACGCTCAGCGGAAATTTGAAGCCTTAAAGGATTATTGTTTACGATATCCAGAGATAAAATGGGGATTTGTTCGTGCCGTAGGTTCTCAATTGTATATCAGTAATACAGAATGGACAGAAAACATGTTTGACCACGATGTATGGAAACCGATTGATGAAATTATAAAATAGCGTACGAATTTGCGGGAACATCTACGTTATATACGTTGACATGGACGAACAAGTAAGACAAAGAAGACTACGACGTTTGCTTAGTGTGACGTTGCCAGACGGGAAGGTGTTGTGCTATAAGAGTGCAATGATGACGTTTGTGGAGGCATTACAGATGATTAGCACAGACAAGTTGGGAGAAATAAAGTTGGAAAGTTATCATCTGCCACTTATCTCCCAAGAGGTTTATCCGCGATTCAAAGAATGGATGAAGCCCATAAAGGATGGGTGGTATGTTAATGTACAAAGCGATAGCGACCAGAAATACACAAGAATCACGGGACGGTTCTCTGATCCATTTTAGAAGTATATAGAACTAGAAACGAAAACGCTTTAACAATATATGGCAAAACGTAGAGAAATAAGAAATAGCACGGCTGAGTTCCTAATCTTTCAGATAGAAGGGAAGGAACAGGGGGTAGAGGTGTACTATAAGGACAAAACCGTTTGGTGTACCCAAAAGGCAATGGGTATGTTGTTCGACTGTACATCAGATAATATAAGTGTTCATTTGCAGAATATCTATGATACGGATGAACTGAAAAAGGAGGCAACTACCGAGAAAATTTCGGTAGTTCGACGTGAGGGTAACAGGGATGTCAATCGTACGCTTCAGTTTTACAACCTCGATGCCATCATCAGTGTGGGCTATCGTGTCAATAGCATCCGCGCTACTCAGTTCCGTCAGTGGGCCACAAGTGTACTGCGTGAATATGCCATTCGTGGTTATGTATTGGACAAGAAACGAATGGAGAATGGTACGTTCTTAGATGAAGACTATTTCGAGCACCTGTTAGCAGAGATTCGTGAGATTCGACTGTCTGAGCGACGTTTCTATCAGAAATTGACGGATATCTATGCGACAGCT